>Ga0209491_10002336_pt1 | contig 34012 bp, 25 predicted proteins | sample BON02_FD_187213 | JGI IMG/M metagenome (GOLD analysis project Ga0209491, IMG submission 187213) | Freshwater microbial communities from Lake Bonney liftoff mats and glacier meltwater in Antarctica - BON-02 (SPAdes) (version 2) | ecosystem: Environmental > Aquatic > Freshwater > Ice > Glacier... | reverse complement strand
ACACTACCTGGCGGAAAAGCTGCCGTTCAAGAGCACCCTCATCCAGGTCCTGGACATCAGGCCATGAGAGGGACGCCTCCGCAGCACGCTGAATGTAGTTACGTGCGGAACTCCGACATAGCCCCAAACTCTGTGCAATCTTACGCGTCGAATACCCCGACGCGCGCAGTCGTAAAACATCCTTGATCTTGCGCACTGGCAACCTTTCCATCTCGCTCTCCTGCTTCCTCAATGGGGTGCAGGATAAGCAGGGTCAGATCACCTCGCAGGCCCTTTCAAAGGGGTGGACACATGTTCATGGAAGCGGTGGCCACATGCGCGTGGAATCGGTGGCCACATGCGCGTGGAATACTCACACAGGGTGGCCGGATGCTCCGGAATCAGTGGCCGGATACTTTCGGAATTGGTGGCCGGATGACCCCGGAATACGCAGGGGTTTCGCGCGGCACGGTCTACAAAGCAAAGGCCTTGATGTGAAGAAGAACAAGAGGAGGACGGGGCCACCGGTCGCCCGGCCGCAGCTGCAGGAAAGCGCGAACAAGGCTAAGGTGCCGCCTCCCCGTAATCTGACCCCGGCGCTGTGTGACCGACTACGTCGTGATCTCCTAAAGGCTTGCCAAGAAGTGGTCGAGGCCCACGGACTTACCATCGAAGGGGGCGACCTGAGTGACATCAACTTTCGCCACGGATTTGATATTGGCTTCCGAGTTGGTATTGCGATGGCAGATGGGGCCCTCTATTCGCCGGACAAAGCCATGTTTGAAGTGCTGGCTGAGCATTTTGGCTTGAAGCCGTCCGACCATGGCCGGACATTCAAGGCCCGAGGTGAAGTCTTTCGGATCGTAGCAATCAACCCCAATCGCCCCAAGTATCCGATCAGCGTTGAACGTGTCGCCGACGGTCGCGGGTTCAAGTTCCCGGTCGAAGATATGCTCTTGTACCTGCAGGATACAGAGTGACGTCCCGTTCCCCGAATGTTCCTGTAAAGACCCAAATATGCAGCTTCGAGCCAGCTACCCCATCTAGCGATCTCCGACAACGCTGAATGGTCCCCAGACAGCGGGGTGGGACAGAAGGGGGTGGCGGTTATCATTGGCGAGACGCACCATGCTTTGTCGCATCGCCTCGCTTGTCGGGCGATCAGACCCATCGGACGCCAAGGTCAGAAAGCTTGGCACCAATAAAATCGATGACAGGCTGAGGATGGTCCAGTGGCTTGCGACCACTGACCGGGTGCCTGCACGGAAAAAGCCGGACGCAAGCCCCGATAGGCCGGGCGCGCCGCTGCGTCCCACAGGGGCGGCGGTGTTGCAGGCCGACAGAATGACAAGATCCGCAGAAAGCGATAGGCCGGAAATTTCACCTGCCGTAAGCAAGCCGTCATCTAGCGCGTTTGCAACCTGTGGCGGCGACATGATCAGGGCGGGTTCCAACAACATGTCAAAATCACCTGCGACAATGGCATGTGTCGCAAAGGCAATCACGCTTGTTTCTCCAAAATCCATACGTTTGACCTGAGTTTCCGTTGCAAGTTCGCGCAGAAAAATTTCAGCGTTCCCGCTACGCTGGATTCCTGCCAGCGCGCGAAGTTCATCTGCCGTATCTTCCAGAGGCTCGAACATCTGGGAAATGAGCCTGGGTTCGGCAAGGCCGGATATCCGGTTGATTGCCGCCCTTGGTCCTCCACCCGGTACAGATGCGCCTGTACCTTCAAGCACGGGGTCGCCAAAACCGACAAAGCCGCCTTTCAGATCAGGGGGCGGAAGGCTGCGTAGCAGAACGAATGTGGTGGGCGACGGCAACACCGCAAGGGCGTGTGTCAGCCCAAGATACCGCAGATCGCCGATTTCCGGGCCCGCTTGGGGATGCGAGCCGGGTAAAGGGCGCGCAAGAATACCAAGCTGAACTTCCTGGGATGCCAAGTCCGGCACGAGATAAAGCCGGGAAATCGAAGCAAGTTCGGCTTTGAAACCGCCAAAAAGAGCCGTGAAAAGCTCTTCGGACGCGGCAATATCAAAGGCAGGTAGCCCCCCTGGCGCCAAAACGTCGACCGATGCGCGCAACCTGTCAACAAGATCGCGCAACCGGCTTTCAGACAGGTTCGCACGACTAAGACTGATACCGTCGCGGCGCAAAAGGAACATGAAAGTGTCGGTGCCAGAGGTGGCTTGCATCCAGAGGGCTTCGTCTGGTGCAAGTGCGGCTTGCATCTGTGCGATGTCGACCGGACGCTGTGCCAGCCACGCCATTGCCTCGGGTTCATCCCGGGCCAAGTCACGATCAATATGGCTGATCGTGTTGCCAAGCGCGTCAAGTTTCGCAAGCATCTGTGCCGCGTCTTCGGGCGATAGTTCTGCCAATGATGCTTTGGAAAGGGCCCGCATTTCCACCAGCGCCGCGCTTCTCTCGCGCAGCGCGAGCCCCAGACCATCCTGATTTAGCGATAGCCTGCGCATATATCCCGTTGCTGCCCGGGTTGTTTCCGTCATGTGCAGCAATTGTGCCGCACGAAACAATGTTTCGGTTTGTGCGGATGTCTGTTCTGCGGCAGGCCAATGCAGATCGAGCATCTGGCCGACCTGTGCGCGCACCGCATAGGGGGCGAAGTCCGACAGCCGCGAGGGGTGAAGTGCCAGAAGTGCCAGCCGGTCTTCCGCAAGCGCGATATTATCGGCCGCGATTCTCTTTGCGCCCTCGCGATCGCCAGACATTGCCAACCCTGCTGCCAGCATCCTGCGGCTTTCACCGATACGGTCAACCGTCCTGGCCTCGGTGCGCTGATGAATGCTGATGGCCTGACGCGCCAAGGCGATAGCATCGGCGGGTCTGTTCTGCGACAGACGAATTGCGGCCAAGGCATCCAGTCCGGGCGGAAGGTCTATGGTGCTATAGTTTCCAGCGCCCCAGCGGGCCAGCGCATTTTCCAAGGTATCTGCCGCTGAAACCCGATCGCCACTGGCGTGCAACGCGAGGCCCAGTGCTGCCACTGCGAGTATACGGTCATATTCGGGAATTCGCCCTTTCGGATCGGCTTTTTCAACAAGTGCACGCGCGCCGAGAATTGCCTCTTGATGGCGGCCAAGGCGCGACAGCGCCCTTGCCTTCTCTGTCAAGGCGTTGAATTGAAACTGGCTATCGGAGCCCAGTGCCTTGGAAAATATTGTGCCCGCTTGATCATAAATAATCAAGGCTTCTTCAGGATCACCTATTTCCTGCAGTATGATTGCACGCCGTAATAGTATTTGACCGATCAGGAAATGCACTGTGCCGTATTCGGCGGAATACGAAAGTTCAGCTTGAAGGTTGAGATCTTCGGCTTCTGCAAACCGCCCGCGCTGAAACTCGATCTCTGAAAGGTTGTACAAGGCCGCCGCGCGCATCAGACGATCTTCGCGAACGGGTGAAAGTGAACTGGACAATTGCGGCAACAGCAATTCCGCCGCCTCGGTTCCCCGCCCGATCCGTGTAAGGCGCTGCGCTTGCAAATTGCGGTTTTCGACAGCCAGCCAACCGGGTATACCGTCACTTGTCAGGGCGGTAGCTTTGCGAAGGGTATCTTCGGCATCGTAATCCAATCGCTGGGAAAGCTGGCTGCGTGCCAGCGCGTGCAGCACCATGATCTGTTCTTGGTAGCTGTTTGGGGGCGCCTGATGCAACGCAAGTGTCAATATGCGTATGGCCTCAACATGATTGCCCTGAACAATCAATACTTCGCCAAGTCTGGCGGCGGCACGCAATTGCAGTGCGCCGTCTGCATCGGCTATGACCCGGGCAAATACATTTACCGCATAGTCGAACATCTGCATGTCGCTGGCGGCCAACCCCTCGTTGTAGAGGTAAACCGTGGCGGCGGCTTTGCCACCCGCCGCCCCCTGTCGTTCAACGGCTTTCCGAGCCGCGTTCAGAGCCTCTTGATAGCGCCCCCTTTGCCGTTCGGTTACAGAAATTTCATTCAGCAGAAAGGCAGCGTTTTCTTGGCTTGTCTTGCCGATCAGGGAAAGGGCTGCTGAAAAACTATCTATCGCTTCGGCATAGTCGTGGTCGGCACGCGCGGCCTGGGCGGTCTGGACAAGAACCACGAGTTGTTGATTGACGCTCTGGGCCTGGGGGTGGGCCACAGCAGGAAAGACCGCGAGCAGGATCGCAACACACATCGTTGTAAATAAAGCACGTCCATGCTTGTGCGCCGATGTATACATTGGTGCTGTCCAAAAATGATTGCCTAAACAGAGTTGCCCATACACCATTTTGAAAAACCGAAGGCAGAAAGTTTAATAATGGAAGTTATCCGCAGGAAGTTTGCGTCAAGGGCAGGCGCTGACAAGGAATCGATGCGGCGCGGCATCGATGCCGCTTTGAAGGTCAAACTGTGGCGTATTTCACGTAACGCCTTGAGAACCTTGGCCACCGTTGCTTTGATGTGTTGGGCGCAGCCGGGCATAACGCAGTCCGCCGCATATCTCGAAGCGCTTTCGCGCATGAATGCGGCGCCCTCCGATCCAGAGGCCTCGTTTCGATTCGCGACAATCGCAGCCCAGGAGAACGACTTCAGGGGCGCCATCGCAGCGCTGGAGCGAATACTGATCATCAATCCGCAGCTTGACAACATCAAGCTCGAGTTGGGACTCCTTCAATTGCGGGCGGGCTCTCCAGGTTTGGGCGCCGAGCTGATTCGCGATGCAATGCGTGCGCCGGACATTCCCCCCGACGTGCGGGCCCGGGCGCAGGAATTTCTTGACGTTGCCGAAGCTCAAGCGCAGCCGTTCAGCTTTCAGGGGTCGGTCGTTGCGGGTGTCGGTCATGACAGCAATGCCAACTCCGGGCCCGGCGAACCTTTCACTATTGGCAATTTCATACTCTCGCCGGACTCTGTCGGTCAGGCAGACACTTCGGCGCTTTTGCAGGTGCAGGGTGCGCTGCGTTTTGATCTGGGCGTGCAGGCTGGTCACAAGTTGGCCCTGGATGGCAGTTATACGGGCCGCCGATTTACCGAACAGTCGGGGCTCAATCTCGACCGTTTCGCGTTGTCGCCAGGGATCGATTTCAACCTCAGCCAGATTTTCGGTCGGCGCGCAGAACTGGCGTTGCGGCTTGACGGGGCAAGGTATTGGCGCGGCGGTGCAGATTATCTAACCGAATTGGGTGGCTCGGCGGCGCTGCGGTTTGTGATCGACGAACGATCCAGTGCACAGATGACCGGGTTTATCCTGGACCAGGATTTCAAAGCCACACCCGGAACGCCGGGCGAAACCACTAGAGACGGCGATCTGGCCGGCGCAAGCCTGCGTTTTGATCGAAGCTTCAGCGACAAGGTATCCGGCTACTTCAGTCTTGGCTATGCCGACAAATCGGCCAACGCGGCGTTTGAAAGATTTGACGAGGTGTCGGTGACCGCAGGCATGGCAGTTTCAGTCGCGTCGCCTTTCAGCTTTATCAAGGATCCTTGGGTGCTGACCCTGAATGGCAGGGTTGCGCAGCGTGGCTATGACGCCCCCGATCCGGTTATAAACGCGGCGGCGTCACGGTCGGATACCAGCTATGGGCTGACGGCGGGGGCCAACATCGGGTTGGCTACAAACACCAGCCTTGCGCTGGAAATCGGCCATACCAGACAGCAGTCGAATTACCCGACCAATGACTTCAAGAATGTTTCCGGCTCTGTGCGCTTGACGCACCGCTTTTGATCGACCTTTTCCTGGGGGATACTGTCATGACTGCAATGCGACTTCGGAAATATGCTCTGCTGCACAGCGCGGCGCTTCTTGCGGTGCTGATCGGCACGACAACGCCTGTTGCGGCACAGGAGGGGCAGGCGACACTGCGCCAGGTGCCGTTGGCGTATGGGGCAGAGGTGCGGACATTTTCAACCGGCCCTGCCGAGACGACGGAGGTCTTGCTGCCCGACGGCACTTCGGCAATTCTGGCGCCGGGCAGCCGGGTTACACTGTCGGCCTCTGCCGAGGGCGGTGTCAACATTGTGCTTGAGGCAGGGTTAATGCGCATTTCCGGCGGGATTGCGAACGCGCAACAGCCGGTTGCGATTTCGGTGCCCGACGGGCAGATGGCGCTGTTTGCTGGGGCCGCGATGATCGCCGTGGACGCGGGCGGCAGCCGTGTTCACATCCTGAATGGCGGCAAGCTGGAATTCACCCACCGCAATGGGGTGAAACGTGTGCTGTATCGCCCCGGGTTTCAGCTGAAATCCACCGCCGCCGGCCTTGCACGGGCGCAAAAGATGGCGGCTGTCGATATCCTTGCCGATATCGAGGCGCTGAGCCCCGGTCTGAAAACCGGGGTGCCGCCGCTGTTGCAGGGCAGTCGGGGTTCCAGTGTTCCCGGCGGCACCGTGACGAACCCGCCCCGCCGCGTGGCCGGGCGCGAGGATGGCGGAGCCGTCGCCGACCTGGAACCCGAGGTTGATCTTGTCGCCGGAACCACACCGCCGCCTGTGACACCGCCGGTCATGCCGCCTGTTACACCGCCGGTCACGCCACCTGTTACGCCGCCGGTCACGCCACTTCCGGTCTCGTTCGACAGTGGGCTTGGCCCGGTAAATCTGGCCGCGCAATTCGGTGCCACCGAAGGAACCGGGACCGCTACTAGTCTGAATGGCACTACATCGGCTGTGGATGGCAACCCTACCTTACTCCTGCAGGAAACAAATAATTCCTTCATCACCGACGGGGGAATTAATGCGGTTCTAAGTGTTGTGGAGCAAACACTCATAGACCTTCCATATCTCGCCCGAAGCTTCGGACCGACGACGCAGGCCAGTTTTGCAGCGTCCGATTTCTCGTTATCCTTTCTGACAAGTTCTACGCTTGATACACGACTGAGGCGTGAAGATGGCTCGCCGGTAAATCTTGGCTATCTTCGTGGTCAATCAATTTTCGGCATTCGAGATCGGACAGTCTATAGCGGGTCTCAAGACGCAATGTTCTCGTTTGCTCTTGGCGTCAGTGCCGAGCCCGATGGCCAGTTACCAGATGACGGATTTTTTCGATCTGCCACGCTTTGGGGCATTACCAGCGGCGATGATCTTTTTGGCGCAGACTCAGCGCTGGGGCGCGCAGACCTGACCGAGCTTACCGAAGCGCAGCGTACGGATCCCGATTTCGATCTGGTTCGCGGAACTGGCGCGACTGTCAGAGGGCTTAGTTTCGGCAATATTTTCGGGATTGCTGATGGAATTGCCGAAACTAGGGATGGATTAGGGCTGCGCGCTGCTGACAACTTTCTGTTTATGGAGATGACGCCGACACTTGCCTTCAACTTCACTGGTGCGGCGTATATTGATCGGTTGAATACGAGCGGGTGCTCCGAAGCACCCCCGTGTCCTTCGCAGATCGAGTTTTACCGTGAGATCGTTGAAGCAGAAGTGCGCCGCTTGTATGCTGAGGCGGGCATGGTCCTGACTGGCGGGGCTGACTTGTCTTCGTACTACCGGATTGCCGGGCCTGACAACCCTGGCAATTCGAACGGCGCCACGGCCGCCTACATCGTCCTGCCCAACGAAGAGCGGCGCATCGTGTTTGCTACGGGCGATCTGGATGGGATGGCCGAGGCGACGAACTCAACCTATGGCCGCAGTGTCGACCGGTTTTACCTGTCGGCGGGTCTGTCGGGCGCTATCGAAACTGGGGTGGCGGGGTTGACCCCCGGGCTTGACTCCACCTCCACCGACCGCGCCTTTCTGCGGGGCGAATCCTGGACCGAACTGGGGGGCGGCGCATCGGGTGTCACTCTGTCGCTGGGGCAGATCACCGGATCGGCGCTGAACATCCTGCATCCGGGCGGCGATCTGTTGGCTGCTGATTCGGCCCCATCCTTGATGTTTCACACCGATGGCGGCGTGGTAACCAACGGCGCGCGTCAGGTGTCCAGCCTGTCGCTGACCCTGGGGAGGGTCGATTTCCGCCCGACGACGACCGCGACAGGCACCGAAGTCGACGCGCTGATCAATGCCCGCACCATCGGCACCGCCCGGGGCCTGACCGCCACCGGCGCCAGCGCCTCGTCGATCCTGTTGGGCGGCGCACTTGCCTCGACATCGGCGGGTGGCGGATTGCCGGGCACGGCACCGGGCCGGTTGGGGCTGTTCGTGCTGGAAAACTATGGCAACGTTTCGGATGATGTCGGGGGAGACCGCACGCTTTCGGGTGGGTTCGAACGCCCCATGGGCGTGGATGACCCCACTGACGCGATTGATCGTGCCGATCAGGGCTTCGCCTTTCTGCGCCTTGGCGTCGCGGTTCCCGGCGCAGGCGAAGCCATCGCGGCCCGCAGCGGCACCGCCGGGCACATCGGTTTTGCCGCCGCGCTGGTCGAGGTGGAGATCGGGGGTGGTGTCGGGCTTTCACGGCTTGGCGCACCATCGGATGCGCCGAACCTCAGCTTTGGCGCCTTCAACGATGAAGCGAACAGCTTTGAAGCAACCCTTACGGCCGGCGGCGTGGAATATGCTTTCGGCACGACTCAAGGTGACAGCGTATATCTTGACGATGACAATCATGCTGCGATGACCCCCCAAGGTCTGGGCGCGGAATTGGCGTTGGTTTCGAGTGGGCTGGTGCGCGAAAACCTACGCAACCTTGCAGACATTCCCGCAGAGGGCGCCTATAACCACGTCAGGTGGGGCGTGTTCTTTGGCGATCTGCGCACCACAGAAGGCAGCCGCCAGCACGCGCATATGGGCAGTTATGTTGCCGCAGCCCCGATCAGCAATGGCGACTGGGCAAACTTTATCACGGGTCCGGACGCAGTTGTGACCTACGAGGGCCACATGATTGGCAACGTCAGCTCGGGCAGCAATTCCTACACGGCAACCGGCACCTTTCGTGATGAATTCGATTTCGGGACTCGCAATGGTACTGCACAAGTCAACTTCGATGGGCGCAGTCTGTCAGGGCCAAGCCAAGGTTCTCTCACGTCACCCTCCTACAGCGCAACGCTGACTCCGACGGGTGGCTTTTCCGGCAGTTTGGGTGGGCAGTTTGCGGGGGGGTTTACTACAGATTCAGGCGGGCTTTCACCTGCGGCGGTTATTGGGTCGTTTGCTTTGCAAAACAATTCGAGCGACCCGCTGAACGCATATCGTGCAACTGGAACTTTTGCCGGTGAAAAGTAAGCATTTGCCATCCCACACTTGAAGTGGATCGGCACGTGTCGCCGACGTCAAGAAGGTTTAAATTTGTAAACTGGTGACCAAACCCGGCGGAAAATGCCGATTTGGCACAATAGGGGGTGGTAGTGGCTCAAGATCCGTTAGCGGCGCTTTATGCGCGTTATCCTGTCAATCTGCCCGAAGCGGCAGTCATTTACGGGAATCTGTCTGACCGGCTTATGTTGGCTTCAGGTTCCCAGGCGCGAGACCAGTCTGTGGGCGGTGTTTTTTCCAGCGCAGGGCGCATGGCAACCAATAAAATTGATACAGGCCGCATTTCAGCGCCACCCTTCAAGCCAAGGCAGATCGCGCAAAGCTTTGTACTGGGCACAGCGATCAATCTGATGAAACAGAACGACTCCCGTATCGTCGCGGTCATTGGCGAGGTATTCGGCTTTACTCTCACCATGCGCACGGTTGGGCAGCTCGCAACCATTGGCAATCCGATCGGTGCGGCCGCGCTCCTTGCCTACGAGATCTATATGGTATCCGACAAGATCGTGGAATTGCAGGAGCAACGCCATAATAGCCGATTGATGGCCGAATATGATCTGATTCTGCTGCATTGGGGCAAAATCGCCCGGCAAAATCGCAAGGAGATGACCGCAGTGTGGGAAACTGGGGCGTCGATGGCACATAAGCGGATTGGCTGGACGGGCGAGATAGCTGAAAGGGTAAGACGTGCGTTGACTGGCCCTAAAGCGGACGACATTGACCCTACCCAGCGTCAGGACCTTTTGGTCGTTCATAAGATATCCCGCCAGAGACAGATCAACTGGTTTGCAAACAAGGCAAAAGAGATAAACGAGTACTTGGAACTGGCGATAACGCTGAAGCTCTTTTTCGCTCGCGCGCTGATCGATCCAGAAGACGACGATCGACTTGGCGCGCGACTGGGGTACCGGGGCCACATCGACAACAACCGCGACCGGTTCTTCTCCATGTACGCAGGTTGGTTCCGTGATATTGAAACCCGTTTGGCCGGACTTAAGAAGGATTATGAGGATTGCGCGGTGCTTTACGCCTGGCTGGAACCGGAAAATCCCTTGGAAAAATAATGTATCTTTTGGACAAGCTTGATTTCACGGCTTATCCCCTTTGGTCCGGTGGCACATGTTGTGGTGCGATGCGGCTTGCCAACCGGCGATGTTCTTCTATTGTTCGGTCTATGCCAGCCAGATGGAAAAGCGACAAACCCATTTCGCGCCAAGCGTTCGATGCGCGGTTTTCCAATGAGGAAGCGTGCGCGCAGTATGGGGGTCTGATGCCGGAGAGGACAGACCAGCGTGAATCTAAAAAATTAACAGTCAAAGCCGGGTAACACATTGTAAATAAGTGGCATTGTCGACTCTATGATACGATCATGCCCCCTCCGGCGTAAGGCCCCAAAGTACATAATGTTGATTATGACGGTGCGTCCAAGGAATGTTATCGGCCCCTGTTTCCACCGCTGGAAAGTTTTGGCAAAAAGCCTTAAAGCCTGAACGAACGTGATTTTACGTAACCAAAAGCAAGGTGATCTATGACTGATTTCGATACCCTATCTCTTGACGAACTGAAGGCACTTCAGAAGGATGTTGCGAAAGCAATTGTCGGCTTTGAGGCCCGTAAGCTCAAAGAAGCCCGCGTTGCTGTCGCGGCGAAAGCCCAGGAGATGGGGTTCACACTTGCTGAGCTATCCGACGGCGCCGCCAGCTCCAAGTCCAAGAGCGTTGCTCCACCCAAGTATCGCCATCCAGAGAACCCGGCGATGACTTGGTCTGGTCGTGGGCGTCAACCCGCATGGTACAAGGCAGCCGTCGAATCTGGAATGACAGCGGATGGTCTCTTGATCAATTAAGCCAAGGGATGAAGCGGTGATGCCGCTCAAAATTGAGCAGCATCCGCGCCCGTCCTGCCAGGCGGTTAATAGTCAACATTATGTACTTTGGCCACTGGCACAAACGGTCGTTTTTGTCCACTTGCCCTGCCTTGCCCCGCATCAAGGATTTAGGGGGTGACAAAAACCCCTGACAAAACCTTTTCGGTTTTGGGAGGTTTTTAGCACAGTGTGGCATGATCATCGGATACGCCCGCGTCAGCACGGAAGATCAGAGCCTGAACGGCCAGCTCGACGCCCTGAGGGCGGCGGGAGCTGAAAAGATTTTCGCCGACAAGATCACCGGCATCGCGCGCAGCAGGCCCGAGCTGGACCGCTTGCTCGATCAGCTGCGCCAGGGCGACGTGATCAGCACCGGCAAGATGCAAGCATCGCCGGGTCGCAGGGCTACTTCAATTCGGTCATGGCTTGGATCGACGGCGTGTTCGTCCGCTCGCCCGATCCGGAAATGCGCGGGCTGAAGTGGGGGCGACTTTTCGAGGAGCACTACCACAAGGGGTATGATCCGGCGGATATGGAGGTGCGGATCAGCGAACTACGTGGCGATCCAGCCGTTCACAGCCGCAAGGGCATCTACGAATTCCTTCTGGGGGGCGAGAAGCAGACTCAGTTGCTGAACGTCCGCCTGTTCGACGATCGGACCAAACGGCTGGCCTATGACCAGCAGACTGTCGCAGCGAAGGCGGCAGACCGATCCAACTGCCCCTTGCCCGCGCTGAGGCCGCCCTCGATGCTGAGCGCGTAAAGGTGGAACTGCTACAGAGGAACCTGGACGATCTGCGCCGGATGCTACCGCCGCCGGATGCCAAGCCGCGCCGTTGGTGGCCGTGGTGATGCGTGGCGAAAATCGCAAGCCCTTTCAAAAAAGAACACGCGGCCAAACGATCGTTTGAAAACAGGGGTGGCCCATTTGCCGGGGAACTAATTCCCCCAATGGCGACGGGGTGCCCCCTTTTTAGGGTGTCCCATGTGCGCGCGGGCAGGCGTTGACCTCTTTGCAGGCCCTGATAGGTTCGTCTGCAGCCTCGGACGGAGATAGTCGCCAATGAAACTTCGCCACATCGCTGCATTTGCGATCTGGGCCGTGCTGGCCACGCCGCTTAGTGCTCAGAACTTTGGCGCTGGTGTGGCTGCTTATGAGGCTGGCGACTTCGCAACGGCGCTAGAGAACTTTCAACCACTTGCTGAGCAGGGCGATGCCTTCGCGCAATATAACGTTGGGCTCATGTATGAAATCGGGCGGGGCGTGCTGCAGGATTACGCTGAGGCTGTGCGCTGGTATCGACTGTCCGCCGAGCAGGGGAATGCCCGTGGGCAGGCTAACCTAGGGGGCATGTATGACACCGGACAAGGCGTACTGCAGGACGACGCAGAGGCCGTGCGCTGGTATCGTAGGGCCGCTGAGCAGGGAGATGCCCTTGGGCAGGTCAACCTAGGGTTCATGTACGACACCGGACGGGGCGTGCCGCAGGACGACGCAGAGGCCGTGCGCTGGTATCATAGGGCCGCTGAGCAGGGAGATGCCCGTGGGCAGGCCAACCTAGGGGCCATGTATGCCGTCGGACAAGGTGTACTGCAGGACATCGTTCTGGCGCACATGTGGTTCAATATAGCGAGCGTAAACGGGAGCGACAAAGCCCCTCAACGCCGTGCCTTGGCCGTAGAGAAAATGACGCGCGAACAAATTGCCGACGCGCAAACCCGCGCCCGCGTTTGCATGTCATCCGGGTATCAGGACTGCGAATAGGGCCACGGGCAGGGTGCTGTTTACGCTTCATTGTGGGAAGTGATGCCCTGGCGCTGGTGGCGATGAGCGGGCAGAAAACTGCATCAGCGGATACGCGGGACGACACACACCGGTCCCGAGGTGCCCCCGCCAGGGGCTATCCCGCCCCCCTGCCTGAGCGCGCGGATAAACCGCTGAATTTGGCATATGGCGGAGTACTCTCCGCCATAAAGGTAAAGCATGTGTCTGTTATGGATAGGTTTTATTGCAGATCAAAAAGTCTTACCCCCCATTATACCCCCCAACGCAACGCGGCTGGCCCCGAATTGCGGGAAATTTCCCGGCCCGGATGCCTCGCGCGTGCGCGCGTATCGCACCTTTTCGCCTCGCCGCGCTTTACCGCTGTCAAAAACGTAGATCTACGTGAATACGGAAGTCGCGTACTAAAAATACCTTAGGGTGTCGTTCTGCACTCAGCCGGAATCTACCCCCCATACGGCGTTTGGTATTAGAAGTTGGGTGATCCGATATGGGGGGACGCCATCGGGGGCAGCGGTTGCAAGCCCAAGACCTTGCAGAAATTCCCACCGATCCAGCAGGAGGTTCGCATCCGTCGCGATCTGAACGACCTCGAACTAGCGCAGTCTCACCTTCGAGCCAGGCCTTTACGACCCGATGAACCGCGATAGAGGCCAGCCTTCCGCCGCCTTGTAAAATAGCGTCTTACCGTAAAACCACAAATGTGGTTTTGTTTATTTGCGGGTTATCCCTGCTTCCTCTTCGAGTTGACCAGTTCGTGCTTCGATATAAGCTTGCAACTCACTGACCATCTTGCGATTTGTTGCACTGCAAGCTGTCTTGAACCGTGTATGCATCGATGCTGGAAGGTCTAGGCTCAGGCGCTTGGTTGGCTCTTCTGCAAGCGCCTTTTGTGGAGTTGTTGCAGCGATTTTTGTGTCGTGCCCTGCCCCGCCGCGCTCAAATGCTAGTATTTGATCATCCGTTGGCTGTTTTGGCTTCGGAGCCGATGCGAATGTCTTCTTCGACATGGCGTTCTATCTCTTTCGTTAGCTTTTCAATCTCACGGGATGCAGCACTTTTTGGGGCCCATTCAAAGATGGTCTGTCCCATGGTCATACTCTCCGCAAACCCAACCCTTTGTTCGATCTCAGTCGTCAAAACCGGAATATCCGCCACTGCGGCCATATCTCTAATTTCACGTCCGATCACAGTTTTCCCTATTTTACGGGAAACCACAAAACCACATTTTAACATTTCTTTGAACTCTTGGGCTTCGCGTACTTGGCGAACTGTCAAATCCGAAGCCCATGTCGAAAGCCCAGAAGGCTCGATTGGTAGGGCCACAAAATCTGAGGCTATGATGCACGATCTGGCGATCTCTTCTGCGTGGGGTGGGCCATCGATCACTGTGTAGGAGTAATCTGCCGCAAGCTTGAGCGCATCCTTGGCCATGTTGGCCCGCGCCAGGCTGACGACCTGAAAGGGAGCATCCTCGCGCAGAGCCGCCCAAGCGGACGCAGACCCCTGTTTGTCAGCGTCGATCAGCAGGACCCGTTCGCCACGTTTTGCAAGGCAGGCAGCAACATTCACCGACAGCGTCGTTTTGCCGACGCCGCCCTTTTGGTTGAGGAACGATATTATCATGAATCAATCCTACCACATTTGATGTTATGTGCAATTGAACAAATCCACATTTGTGGCTTATGGCCTGCCTCGGCGTTCAAACCACTTCTTGCAGAACCCTAGAAAGGCTTTGTCAGGGTTCTTGGGTGCATCGAGCCCCCCTTCGGCCATCCAATGTCGCCACTCACCCTCTAAGACGTAGACGTCCCAACCAGGCGCGGCCTGTCTGGCCTCTAGATGCGTGTCTACTGACAGATGAACGTGAGAGAGCTGAAACGGACTGTCCCGGCGCTCTACCTCACCATCAAGAGATCCACGACTGGTAAACGTCACCATGTCGTCGCTTATCCCAATGGAATAATCTGGAATGTGCGCGTGTTCTTGATCGTGCAGGACGATGTTTGAGACAAGCCTGCGAAACTCGCGTAGCGTCGAAGCTGACCCGCACTTACGCTGCAAGACGCGCAAGGTGACACGCCAGTCCTTCTTGCGTCCGCAATGTTTGCGGGCGAGCTCATAAAGCCGCCGTTCGATCGGTTTGCGTAACCGGAAATAATCCCGATGGAAGGTCAGAACTTCCTTGGCCCGAATCGCGTTAAAAACCCAATCGGATAGCTGGATTTCGATTTCTTGCATGCGTCCGTCACGTGTGTGCCTAACGATCCTAGCTCGATCAATGATGCTGAAAATATCGAGTTGTTCTGTTTCACCAGTCACGATATTAGTCTCAATCTGCGTCCCTTGTAGACGAACCAACGCACTCCGCAGGGCGTCGTAGCCACGTCCATCTGTGACGCGGTTTGTTGCCTTCAAGAAGTCGTAGGCTTTCAAACGCAAGGTTTTAGACGGTGTCTTCCCATCATTCATCGCTGCTATGAGCTGACTGATACAGTAGATCAAAACATCCCTGTCGTGGATTGTCGCCAATCCCTCAGCAGACGGTTTCACCTCGACAAAATTCTTGCCTGTTTCATCCTCATACCGACGTATCCGGTGATCCGGCTTAGTTGAGAGTGAGAAAATCGGGTGAGCCATCGATGCCATGTCACCTTTGGGTGAAGCATCAAAGATATCGCACACAAAAAGATCGCCCTGGTCGAGACGATCGGGCAGAAGAGGAGACTTGGTTTCTTTCGTGATTTCACACACCATACTTTATCATTTGTGATTTCACACACGCCGTCAAGTTCTTTCGTGTTATCACACACGCCTACAATCTCTTTCGTGACTCTACACACGTTCTTTCGTGACTTCACACACGTTCTTTCGTGACTCTACACACAGGCCAGTTGTATTTTACTTTTCATATCAATAGGTTGTGCTACGTTATCTATACCGTAACACCCTATAACACATATTTAACACTACACAGAGCAGCCAACACGTAACCACAAACCCACATTTTGTGCTTTTAGGGCTAAGAACTCATTGAAAATTAGACGGCATGTCAAAGTGTTCAGCAGGCACTCCATACTCATGACGCATACCTGCGCCGGAACCGAATCTGCATCAAAGGGTGGCAGAAATCATGGTCACGATGTTTCTGCGCGACCTTGGACACCGCCAATATTGCTGTCGTGTTTTACTTCACATCGTACATCGACCACTTCAACTTGCAGAATGGGGTTGGAGGTCGTTTGATCACCCGGTCATACCCGAAAGCATCGCTTCTGCTTGTGCCAGCACACCCCTGACGGCCGCATCCTCCAGATCCGGGGGGTAACCGTACTTCCGAAGAATGCGCTTCACGAGAACTCTCAAGCGCGCACGGGCGCTTTCACGGTGCGCCCAGTCGATGCTGACTTTCGCCTTCAAACCTTTCAGCAGTTCGTGTGCGATAATCTTGAGTTGGTCATTGCCGAGGATATCCACGGCGCTCTGATTATCGGCCAAAGCATCGTAGAAGGCGATCTCTTCAGGGGTCAGCCCTGTCTCTTCACCGCGGTTTCTGGCTTCGCGCACTTCCTTTGCGAGCACGATCAGCTCTTGCAGCACCTCGACGGTGCTGATCGCGTTGGTGTGATAGCGCGAAATAGCCTCGTCCAGCCGTTCGGAAAACTTCCGGGTCTCGATAACGTTCGACCGGCTGCGCGATCTGATCTCGTCATTCAGGAGCTTCTTCAGGGCTTCCAGGGCGAGGTTCTTCTTCTCCATCTGGCCAATTTCGGCCAGGAACTCGTCGGACAGGATCGAGATATCAGGTGACGAAAGCCCCGCCGCTGACAGGATGTCGACGATTTCAGTTGAAGCGACGGCGCCATTCACGATCTGGCGGATGGCAAGGTCGCGGTCGGCAGCGGAGCGACCGGAGGTATCGGCCGCCTTGACCATCGCGGCACGCACAGTTTGGAAAAAACCGACCTCATCACGCACATCGCGGGCGGTATCGCTGGCCGCGCAGAGAGCAAAGGCCTTGGACAATGCAAGGACGGCATCCTGGTATCGCCGGTGTGCTGCCTTCTTGGCCTCCTTGTCGGTTTCTCGCTGCGCTGCTTCATCCTGCTTTGCCAGAATCCAATCAAGCGCCTCTGCCAAAGCCACAAGACGCTGGTGCGGCGTACCGGTCAGCCCCCTGGAATAGTCAAGACCGTGATACATGGCGCGCACCACGTCGATCCGCTCCAGGAGTGCTGCAACAGCCTCGGTCTCGTCGATCCCAGCCTGCTCCTGATCCGATGCAGAATACTGACCCAGCGCGGATTTCAGGTTCTGAGCGATACCGATGTAATCGACGATCAGGCCTGCAGGCTTGTCGCGGAATACCCGGTTCACCCGGGCAATCGCCTGCATCAGCCCGTGCCCACGCATCGGTTTGTCGATGTACATCGTGTGCATTGACGGGGCGTCAAAGCCGGTCAGCCACATGTCGCGCACGATCACCAACTTGAGGGGGTCCTTCGGATCCTTTGCCCGCTTGGCCAGCAGATCGCGCCGCGCCTTGCGGCCGATGTGGGGTTGCCACGCTTCAGGATCCGAGGCTGACCCTGTCATCACGATCTTGATCAGGCCGTCTGCATCGTCATCAGAATGCCAGTCTGGGCGCAGAGCCACGATCTCGTTGTAAAGATCAACGCAGATGCGGCGGCTCATGCACACGACCATGGCCTTGCCCTCCATCGCCTGCACCCTGGCCTCAAAATGCGCGATCAGATCCTCGGCAACCATGTGCAACCGCTTTTCGGATCCAACAAGCGCCTCGACGGTGGACCATTTGCGCTTCAACCGTTCCTGCTCGCTAGCGGCCTCGTCCTCGGTCAGCTCTTCGATTTCTGCGTCGACCTTCGGCTTTTCCGCGTCGGGCAGTTCAATCCTGGCAAGCCGGCTCTCGTAGTAGATCGGCACCGTTGCGCCATCCTCGACGGCACGGCTGATGTCGTAGACGTCAATGTAGTGGCCAAACACAGCAGGGGTGTTCACATCATCCTGTTCGATCGGTGTTCCGGTAAAGCCAATGAACGAGGCGTTGGGCAACGCATCGCGCAGGTGCTTGGCGAAGCCATAGGCGATGGCTCCGGTCTTCTCGATGCGGGCCTTGAACCCATACTGGCTGCGATGCGCCTCATCGGCGATAACCACCACGTTGCGGCGATCGGTCAGCATCGGGTAGCTCTCGCCCTTTTCAGGGGCGAACTTCTGGATCGTGGTGAAGATCACGCCGCCGGATGCCCGCGCCAACGCCTTTTGCAGATCCTCGCGGCTGTCAGCCTGGAACGGGGTCTGGCGGATCAGGTCGCGGCACGTCGAGAAGGTCGCGAACAGCTGATCGTCCAGATCGTTGCGGTCGGTGATGACCACGATGGTTGGGTTTTCCATCGCCGGTTCGCGCACCAGTTGTCCGGCATAGAACGCCATCAGCAGGCTTTTGCCCGAGCCCTGGGTGTGCCAGATCACCCCGGCCTTGCGATCACCTTGTGACCGGCTGGCCTCGACGGTGCTGACCACCGCGCGCTTGACGGCGTGGAACTGGTGATAGCCAGCGATGATCTTGGCGATGCCACCAGGGGTATCGCCAAAGACTGTGAAGTCGCGCAGCAAGGATAACAGCCGTGGGCGGGCGAAAACCCCTTCGATCAGTACCGACATTTCCGGCGCGCCTTTGGGGGCGACATCGACGCCATCCGTCGTGCGCCAGGGCATGAACCGTTCAAGGTCGGCGGTCAGCGAGCCGATGCGCGCCTGGATGCCGTCGGTCGTGACCAGCACCGCATTGGCGCGAAACAGCGATCCGATCTGCGCTTTGTAGGTCTGCAACTGGTTGAACGCTGCGCCCAGCGTCGCCGTTTCGGCTCCAGGCTTCTTCACCTCGATCACGCCGACCGGCAAACCGTTCAGGAACACCACCACATCCGGGCGGCGGTTGTTGCCACTCTCGATCACCGTGAACTGCGCAATGGCGAGCCAGTCATTCTGCTGATCCTCGACGTCGATCAGGCGCACCGCATCACCGCGGATCGTGCCATCCTCGGCGCGGTACTCCACCGGCACCCCCTCGACCATGGCTCGGTGCAGGCGACGGTTTTCCTCGATCAGCGAGGGGCGCTCGACCGCGATCAGCTTGCGCAGCGCATCCTCGCGGGCGTCTTCGGGGATCGTTGGGTTCAGGCGAGCAATGGCGTCGCGCAGACGGCCGATCAGAAACGTGTCGGAATAGGCCTCACGCTCCGGCGTGTGGCCATCGGGGCCCGAGATCGCATCGTTCAGGCAGGCATAGCCGAGGCTGGCAAGCTGATCGAGCAGGACGGCTTCAACCTCGGCTTCTGAGAGTGTTGGCATGAAAACCTCTTACCTGAACCGCGTCACGGTCTTGTCGCTCACTTATGCACTACAAAATCTGTTGTAGGTCGGTTTTGTGCAAAATATGATCCACAAACAGGTTTGAGGCGCACAAGTGATCCTCAAAACGCCGCGCGCCCTTCGCAGATGTTCAACAACTCGGGGAACGCCAGCACAGCAGGGCGTCTGCCGCTGGAGGGGCGGATTTCGCGCAGCAGCCCGTTGTCGCGCACCAGCCGCAGGATGCGTTTGGCGGTTGGTTCGGGAATATCGGCCTGCGACACGAAATCTGACGCTGCAAAGATCGGACGGCTGAAGAACCAGTCCAGCGCGCGCACCCCGTATTGTGACCGTGTCGCCTCAACCATCCAGTCCTTGCGCGCGGTGTACAGCGCGTGGATCGCTTGCGCCTTTGATTGGTTGCTGCCCGCCTGATCGATGATCGCGCGCAGGAAGAACCCGCACCATCCGGTCCAGTCGCCATCCCGTGAGACCGCCAGCAGGCGGTCGTAATACTCGTCGCGGTGCGCTTCCAGATATTCCGACAGGTAAAAGTTCGGCGCCGACAGCAGCCCCTTGGATTTCAGGAACAGCGGGATGATCAACCGCCCCAGCCGCCCGTTGCCATCCAGAAACGGGTGGATCGCCTCGAATTCGGCATGCAGCACGGCAAGCTGGATCATCGCATCCGGGGCAGGGGCGTGGATATAGGCCTCCCATGCGGTCATCGCGTCTGGCAGCGCCTCGGCCGAACAGGGGATGAAGCGGGCGGTCTCAACGGTGCAGCCGTCGGTGCCGATCCAGTTGGCGATGCGGCGATATTCGCCCGGTGCCTTGTTGCGCCCGCGCACGCCCTGCATCAGCCGCGCGTGGGCCAGCCGGATCAGGCGTTGCGACAAGGGCAGATCGGCCAGCAGGCGCGACGCTTCGGCAAGGGCGGCGCGATAGTTCAGCACCTCGTGGATATCGGCCTTTTTGGGCGTGCTTTCATCGCCCGGCTGCCCTTCGGCCTCGAACTCCAGCACCTCGCCCAGGGTGGCCTGCGTGCCCTCGATCCGGCTGGACAGCACGGCCTCTTGCGAGGTCAGCGGCGACAACAGCACGTTGGGGTTGGGGATGCCGTGCAACACCCCCTCATACCGCGCGACGGCGGCATTGGCCGGGCCGATCAGCGGCAAAAGCTGCGGCCAGTCGAGCGCGTCTGGCGGAAAGCGGCCCTGATGATAGGCAACGGCCATTACAGCAGCGCCTCGACGGCGCGCTCAGCCCCGGCCACCCGCAGTTCGCCCGACATCAAGCGGGGGAGGAGCAGGTCGCGGGTTTGGGCGAGGGTGCGGGATTCTTCAACGTTGGAGCAAATCCGTTCGAAAATTGGCATTATGGTTTGTGTGAATGCTCTCATCGGCCCCTCGCCAGGATAGAGGAACGGGATTGATCGCACAGATGCAGAGTTTACGGCGGTTGCTATCGACGATGTGCTGCCCAATAGCGAATAGTCGAACGTTTTGAGTGCAAGGTAAGTGTACTCGGTCGAAAACATAGATTTTTCGTCGCAAACGAAGTGCGCAATCGCCTCGTTGGTACACATTGGAACGCCGCAGATTACAACCCGGCCGACGGTGAGTTTGAAACTCAGCAGCACCGAACCTACTGGCGCAACCCTGACCCTGAAATTGCGAACCGCGTCGAGTGTCAAATCCTCTTCCGAGCCGAACGCGAATAATTTACCGTCACCCATTGTTTTGATGGACAGCCACGGAACGCCCATTCCGCCTGCCACAAAGTGTTTGGGTTCTTTGCGCGGGGGTGTTCTTCCTATGGTAATGTCAAACGCGTCGCCGACTTTCTTGATTGCCCACCCCTCCGGATTGCCCGCATCATCCAGACTGTCGGGGAAGAGAGCCCAGAGGTCGGGCGAGAGATAGGGGGCGGTGCCTGCCATCTTGGCGCGGGTGGGGCCGAAGTCGACGAACCAGTCGCGGAACAACGCCCGCGCCATGGCCTCCAGCGTCTCGTTCATCCGCCGGTTCAACTCGATCTTGTCATCCAGCGCACCGAGGGTCGCCGCAATGGTGCGTTGTTTGGGGAGGATTGGGAGAGCGAGCGGATACCTCGTGGCAAACTGCGTGTACTGAAAGCGAGCAACGCCGGTATGCTGGATATGATAAGGCATCATCCGGCGTGAGTGGTATTCGTCTTGCAGCTTCCAAAAAAGGAATTCTGGAACCACTTGGCTTGGTTCTGGACGCAAGAACCGTGCAAAGCTTGCGCAGATTAAAGGATAGTTAACTGCGTCCAATACTGCCTTTGGAATAAAAACCGACCTACCTGTCGGCTGATCTTTCGTCCCGCCCGCCGTTTCAATCAAAGTGTCGCCTGCGACGATTGCCTTTCGGCCAAGAATATCTGACCGAATGTAGCGCAATGGCAAGGTCCCGAGCTGCCCCGCTCGTACCCGTTCAAAATCTGTTCCACGTATCACAAGGGCAGGTGAAAAACCGTCGGTTGGTTCACCTTTGCCCCACTCGCCATCGCGGGTGAATGTCAGCAAATCCGCAAGATGAGCATCTTGCATCATAGCCCCACCACCCCTGCCAACCGCTCGCGGATCGTCGCGCTCAACTGATCCGCCTGCGCGAATTGCTCCTCCAGCGTCTCCTGCAAACCCGCGAACCGCTCGGCAAAGGGCACATCGTCGGCCTCTGCCGCCTCGGCCCCGACATAGCGCCCCGGCGTCAGGACGTGGCCATGCCCCCGGATTTCCTCAATACTGGCAGATTTGCAAAAGCCCGGCACATCGGCGTAACCCTCACCCAGACGCCACGTGTGGTAAGTCTCGGCAATCTGCGAGACGTCGGCATCCGAAAACTCTTTGCGGGTGCGGTCGACCATGAAGCCCAGCTTGCGGGCGTCGATGAACAGCACCTCGCCGCGCCGGTCGCGCAATTTGCGGTCGCGGGCGATGCCGTTGGATTTGTCCTTTGCCAGAAACCACAGGCAGGCCGGAATCTGGGTGGAATAGAACAACTGCCCCGGCAGGGCGATCATGCAATCCACCACCTCACCCTCGATCATCGCGCGGCGCATCTCGCCCTCGCCCGACTGGGTGGAGGACATCGAGCCATTGGCCAGCACCACCCCCGCCGTGCCCGAGGGGGCCAGATGGTGCAGGATGTGCTGCAACCAGGCGTAGTTGGCATTACCAGCCGGGGGCAGCCCGTATTTCCAACGCCCATCCTCGCGCAGCCGCTCACCGCCCCAGTCGGAAATGTTGAACGGCGGGTTGGCCAGGATCACATCGGCGCGCAGGTCGGGCAGTTCGTTCTTGTGAAACGTGCCTTCGGAGTTCCACTTGATGTCGGCGTCGATGCCGCGCACGGCCAGGTTCATCTTGCACAGCCGCCAGGTGGTATAGTTGCTTTCCTGCCCGTAGATCGCGATGTCGCCCAGACGGCCGCCATGGGCCTCGACGAACTTTTCCGATTGCACAAACATGCCGCCCGACCCGCAGCAGGGGTCATAGACGCGGCCTTTGTAGGGCTCCAGCATCTCAACCATGGTGCGCACGACCGAGCGGGGGGTGTAGAACTCGCCACCGCGCTTGCCCTCGGAGCCCGCGAACTGACCGAGGAAGTATTCATAGACCCGGCCCAGCAGATCGCGCGCCTTGTCCTTGCCCTCGCCCAGGGCAATGCCCGAGATCAGATCTATCAGCTCGCCCAGCATGACCGCGTTCAGGGCAGGGCGGCCATAATCCTTGGGCAGCACGCCCTTCAGCGTCGGGTTCACCTTTTCGATGGCGATCATCGCCTCGTCGATCAGTTTGCCGATGGTGATCTGCTTGGCACTTGCCTGCAAATGCGACCAGCGCGCCTCTGCAGGCACCCAGAAGATGTTTTCGGCGAGGTATTCATCGGCGTCTTCGGCACCTTTGGGATATTCAGCGAGCAGTTGCTGGCGTTTCAGTTCAAAACCGTCCGAGATGTGCTTGAGGAAGATCAGGCCCAGGGCGACATGCTTGTAATCCGACGGCTCCATATTGCCGCGCAGCTTGTCGGCGGTCTTGAAAAGGCTGGCTTCAATGCCGAGGTCAGAGCCGTTGTCTGTTGATGCCATTGAATAATCTGCCCTATCTGGTTCTTTTATAGACCGTATTTCAGCCAAGAGCCGAAATCCAGACATAAGAAAATCTTGCATATTGCCACGGTCACCCAGGCCGAACCCGCCGTCACGCCCGCCCCATCTGACACGCCTGATCCACGGCAACAGCCTGAGATCAAAGGATCTGGAGCCTAACCCGGCTGTCGGCCGTTGCGCGATGCTTCCCACGCGGCGCGGGTTTCAGCATTGCGAGGGTAGCGTTTTCTGTCACGGCACGCCTCATGCTGTTTTAGCCCTGAGCTCTTTCTCTTGGGCCATGATGGTGCGCACCGTAGCACAGGCCGGCGTTTTGCCGTCTGTGCGTTCGCGTGTTGTTTGCTTGCCGATATTTCCACAATCGTCGTTGAAAAACAGGTTCTTACAAGTCTTGATCAGGGGTGTTCATGGCTAATCTGGGGTTTGCCATGAACACCCCTCGATATCGCTCACGCCACCTTCGGGATGAAACTCGCATTGTCCGCAATCCATTTAGTAAGCCGTTCAATCATTTCGCCACAAACTTTCGTGCCGTTACTTCGAGCCTTCCAGAGTGAAGCATCAAGCCGGGTAAAACCCAGATCGTCCATCACATCACACTTCGACCTCCCACGCGCGGCCATGATGGCATTAAGATCGTAGATCTCACCCGCGGTCAGGGGCCGAGAGATGGAAGGTTTCATCATTCTCTCCAGAAGTGACAAAGGTTCCACGCGCTTTCCAACCAGGCTGAGCGGCTGAACAACCCCCGATGCATTAATGACCGCAGGCAGAGCCTTGGAGGGCTCCCCTGAGGCGATGTGCGTCATCCGGCTGGTCGGTGCGCCGAGATCACCTAGAGGCCACTCCTTGGCCACTACAGCGCCTCCTGCGGGGTGCGTACCTACATCCACAGAAACCTGCGGCCCAGTATTACCCAACGCCGAAGATTTCGACCAAGCGTCGTCGGCATCGAGTTCACGCCGCTCTTCAAGGCACCTGAGCGCTGCTTTCCAGGGCTTGCGCAGTGACCCTCTTGTCCAAGGCACTAAGGTCGAATTTTTTTCGCTAAGCAGGTTCAAGTGCCGGGCGGTGTTGAGCAGATCGACCCGCTTGGCCAAAGTCATGGCCGAGATCTGCGGATGCATGTCGATGAAATCTGCGAGATCATTCACCTTCTTGTCTTTGCGCATAATGGTTGCCAGCGTTCCACGCCGCTGCGCTACAGCCAGGTTCTTCGTATTGCCGAGCGGCTTACCGCTGGCCTTGCGTCTTGCAGCAGCCTCTTTCGATCTAAGTGACGCCTCGTCGCTCTGTTTCTGTGCAGCCTTGATCAGAATCTTGAGGCGTTTCTTTGTCATACGACCTTCCAGGACTGAAACGATCTCCAGACCGGGCACATCGAGATCCTTCATGATGGACAAACTGCGCGAGAGTCGGTCGATACCGGTCACCAACAGCCTGGCACCTGTTGCTTGACACATCCGGATAGCTGCCATCAGATCGCCGCGGCTGGAGGCTCCAGAACGGTACGCAGACTTAGAGTCTGCATGGATGGTAAGCAGCAGCCCCTGATGCTGGGTAACGTAATCTCGGAGCGTTTCTGCTTGCCCTGCGAGGCTTATACCGTTCTCTTCTTGCCTGTCGGTCGACACGCGAATGTAGCCGACATAGGAGACCGGTTGGCGCGCCAACTTTTTCGTGGGCTTTCTGCGTTCGTCTTCGTCGTCATCATGAGGGTTGGTCACAGTGTTCTGCTTTCTATGGCTGGGTGTTCATGGGTTGCGCAGGGGAGATTGTGCTGCACAGAGGCGCTGATCATGGATGGGTGGTGGTTGCCTGTTAGCCTTGAAAGCTGTTCAAGACTAATGGGTCGGATCGAGACGCCTATAGTCATGCACACCGCAGATCATCCTTCTCTACCTGGATTGCATCCCAGTTTTCTGTTCAGTCAGCCTATATGCTCTTCTTATAGCGCCGCCGAACTTGGGTTGCGTGTAGATTGTACTTTATTTATCTTGATGCCTGTCGTTCGGCTGTTCTGATCACTGCCCCGCTGCAGAGGCTGCGGCTGACCGAGACGCCGGCGATAACCGGTTCCAGCAGTGGTGCTTGTGCACCACGTCGATGGTCGACTCCGGCAACCAACGGGGATATTTTTCGGCCTGTCCAGCCAGATCATCCTGTGTGTCGGCGCTGCAACGCCTGGCACTGAGCGCGAGATCCTGCCGATTGCCCCAGCCCTAACGAAATGGATTTCATTTTTGTGCAATCAATTCATCTGAACGATGGAGGTGGAATTGGGCAGAAAAGTCTGGTGGCGCCATGACGCATCCCCATCGCATCAACTGGATTTTCCTAGGACTTCGCGTGTTGCGGTCTGTGTCGGCCCACCGATCCCGAAATACAGAGCCATTCCTCCACGGGGCAGCCCACCGCGATCAACGTCGTGCTGATCACCGGCAAGCAGCCGAGCACCAGCATCATCACCGACAGACGGGCGTGGATGGGTTCACCAACTGGTCGCCGCCCAGCGTCATCACCGTCACCAGCACCTCAACCACCACGATCAGAGCGTTACCGGTCATGCTGGCAGCGGTAATGGTTGTATTGATCAAGAACACGAGGTCGAGCAGCAGGATCTGCTTGATCGTCGCGCCGATACCCAGGGTACCAATGTGCTAGATCCGCACCTGCATTAAGGGTGGATACTCGACATTCGCTACGAATTAGGCAAACGTTAGCTGTGGTAGAAAAGCGCTTCTCGTGCTTCAACATCTTGGATTGAGGCGATGTGTGATTAGCGGCAGTTTGAAATTTAGTTTGGGAGAGCGGTATGTCGAAAGATTCCGTGGAATTTGAACGGTTAGTTGCAAGAATACTTGGGCTAATCGGTGAAAAAAATGACACAATAATCCGAGACCATCATGTTCCAGATCCAGACACTGGAACGTCTCGTCAGGTTGACATACTTATCGAGAGGGACGGCAAAAAGATCTTCGTTGAATGTCGAGACCATGCCCGACCACAAGATGTCACTTGGGTCGAGACGTTGATTGGAAGAAGGGAAAGCCTAGGATGTGATTTAATAATTGGCGTGTCAAGTAGTGAGTTTCGCGATACTGCAATTAGAAAGGCAAAGGCTAAAGGAGTAATACTTCGAAACGTGCGTGAAGTAAGTGATATGGAAATAAAGGCTTGGGGTAAATCGTGGCAGTTTGATCTAGAAATGGTTTGTTATGCAAACCTGTTTGTTTCTCTTTTTGGAAGTCATTATATTGAGAAGCACCTTATCGAGCGGGAATTTAGAGGTGTAGCGGTTGCAAAGCTACTTAATGAATCTATTTTTGAAGTCTCACAAAGACTTTCTTCCAATATGTTGAAAAATACACCAGATTCATTTTCTGCTGAAATATTTGATAGTAGTGGAAAGCCTATGCTTTCAAACCTCGGAGTGCACAAGTCTCTGTTAGAGGGCTTTGGAGCGGTGATTTGGCACTCTGTCAATTTACCCACTAGTGTTCAGCTTAGCCTAGGAAAAACGGCAGCCGGTGAAGATTTTTCTGGAGCCATATATGAAAACGATGGTATCGCCATGACCCGGGCGATGGACCGGATTCGTATGGTAATCACGCTTGATAAAATACGGGTTCCAAATAACCATTCTTGGACAGGAAAAGTCAAAGAGCAAAATCGATCAAAACTATCTGTTCCAGAGATTGTTATAGTAGGGACCAAATTTCGTCATGTCAATACTCCCGATATTAAAATAAAAATAACCTGCCCACACATAGTATAGCATAAACTAAGCGCCAGATCTATCTTAACGCCAATTTGGAATTCATTCCAAATCCCGCTATAAGCAGAAATTCGGTCTAAACTATTTTTTAATATGCTCCATTCTGAAGTAGCTGTTACAGTATTGCAGTGATCGATCAGAACCGCGGCGTAGCGTAGAACGCCACACCCAAAAAAATACTGAAATCGCGTTTAATGACCAGTTTCAGAAAGCTGCACTACAGCATCTGGCGGCTCCGTGATGTCCGCTTGGGACCGATAGCGCCTATCGACAGGAAATCGCGACCCAGACTTTGCAAAGCCCGTTTCCTGCGCATAGCTGCCGCCCGTGCAACGCGCCGCGAACGGCAGATTATCGCACTATCTTCGAGATACGTACTGGCAGCCAAATATTCAAAGCCGCATCCATGGGACGAAAGGCATAACACTGTTCACGACGGAGGAATCCTGATGTGGCTGCCTTGGCACCGACAGAGTCGCGCCGACCAATTCTTCCGGCCACCTCATGACCACCACCCTCTCAGCCCACCACCACAGCAGTCATTGGTAATACCCTCCCACACCAAGCAATATATGATCGGCTGCTGCTCAGGCCATTCCTGCACGCGCTGCGCTCTCTGTACTGCTCACCTGAGTGCATCCTTGTTGTTTCATGTGTCGGTGCTGCTTCGGTATGTCTTTGCGCTCTGTGCGTCGATTTTTCGGGGTGTCTGTCTGGTCTAGATTAGTTGCCATATTGGCTCTGAAAAACGAGTCTGGCATATTTTCGTGTGACACTTCCAATGAAATAAGGCTTTTGGTTGTTTTTGGGGATCAAATTAGTTTACCTATGTCAACTGATTTGGACGTTTTAGTTTACCTATGTCAACTGATTTGGACGTTTTAGTTTACCTATGTCAACCAATTCGAGGTGTTTAGTTGTCATGTGTCAACCAATTTGAGGTCGTAAGTTGACATGAGGTTGCGGATTTCGCCTCTGATCGGGTCATCACGATCAGGTTTCCGGTAGTTCAGATTGGTGATGAACCGCCTGTCCACGACTGTGCTGTTCGGGCCATAGCTTCTCGGCTGTGGCTCTGTTCCTGAAGATAGCTGCCACGAATTGCTTGCAAGAGCGTCTTGCCACCCGCAACCACATATCGAGATCGCCGGTTTCGGATTAGACGCACAAAAATGATCCACCGCGACGGCAATTCGCACCCCTACGACGGATCATTTCGCAACACAAACCTGCGGCTATGCGTCTCTTCTTTCAGACTCAGACTTGCTGGCCTGCGCAAGGGCATATCGGAAAGCCTGAATTCGCGCGAGACTGGGCGACGGATCGGTGTCGTTCGTGAGCAGCCGCAAGAATCCGACCCAGGCTCTTTCGTTCTCGGTCAGGTCTTGAATTTCGGGATTGAAGATTGACGCGGGGGCGCGGCTCATTTGGCGAAAATCCCGAAGACTGCCGCCCGTGCTCGTGCTGTTAATGTCGGATCGCTGTTCCCTGATGCCGCGCGGATCGCCTCGAGCCAAGTTGCCTCGTTGCGGCTCACAACGGCTTTGAATATCTCCTCGACTGCGCTGCGGGTGGTTTCGTTGCCGTTCTTCTGACCCAAGGCCAACTGGAACAACCGGGAGGGATCGCAATCCAACGCCTGGGCGAGCGCTGGAACCCGGTCGAGTGGAAGCTTGGTTGCCCCATTCTTTATCATGCTCAACATGTTCGTGTGGACGAAACCCGCCTCGGATGCGATCTCGGACTGGCTTTTTCGCGGTCGGAGCTCGGCAATGCGATGAGCGATGAACGCCGAGACTTCGGTGCCGGCGTAGGGAGTAGTTCTGGCCATTTTCTCATTCCATTATGATCTAGCAGCGTCTTTACTGCTTACTTTCATTATAGAATTTGCGATTATGGGAATGCGTTGGGTTCAACAGTCCGCCGCATGAAATCAGTTGCGCGCACTTGTTCCCGAGGGTGAACTTATCTCGGTCACCGCCACCGTTACCTTCCTGGCTACTCCTGATACCCGCGTCTGCGTTTCACTTTGGCCTGGTCAGCAAGTGCGGCAAGGGCAAGGGCACGGGCCTCGTCTTCGTGGTGCGCAACCCTCACCTGGCCAGCCTGACCGATGCGACCGAACTCCGTGATCAACGCACCTCGGCCGAAAAGATCACGCTGCACGGTTATCAGATAGAACCGGCGCATGTTCCGCTCAGGATGGAGTCCGATGCCGGAGGGGGCAGGATCGTATCATTGAGTCGACAATGCCACTTATTTATAATGTGTTACCCGGCTTCGAATGTTAGTTTTTAAGATTCAGGCTGGTCTGTCCCGATTAGACAAATGTCTGTTTGACCCAATGCCTGTGCATTGCAAATCAACATGTTAGCGGGCAAAATCAGCGGCAGTTTTGATTGGGACAGTGAAAACCACAGCGACGGCGCCTTGTGCTACGATCCTGCCCCCTCCGGCATCAGACCCCATATGCGTGACCGCAAACCTTACAGAAACTGAACGAAAGTGGCAGGACGGGTCTGTCCACCACGCCGAGGAACGGCGGCGCTGGACCGGAATGATGCAAGTTTGCGGCCCGACCTGCCCGTATTCGAGCGTTCTGACCCATGCAAGCGCCGCAAAAAGCACAAAAGACTTGATCGACAAACAGAAATAGGCAACGTTCTCGACAATGGCCCGCCACTTAGGGGCGTCGGATCCACGGGGGATAATTTATTGACTATATCAAAAATAGTTTACACTACTTTGGCGTTACTTTCCATGTCAGCTTGTGGAAGTAGTTCACCTACTGGAAGTCCAGTTGCCCCACCCCCCGGAGGTCCAGGGTTTGGTACGTTAACTGGAGACCAGATTGTCGGCTTGGGAAATAGCCTGATTACGAGATATGGTAGCGCGCCAGCAACTGGAAATATGCCTGTAGTGGGATCAGCGCGATTCCAAGGCGCAGGGGCGGCAAGTATCGTTGGTGGCAGCCCAGAGATTATTTTGGCTAACGCAACTTCAGTTTACGAGGTTGAAGCCAACGTTAATTTCGCAACTGGAACTTTTACTGGTCAAGCTACAAATTTTCAATCGACCCAACCAGGAATTACTTTCTCGGGTAGCATACCTGTAACTGGAAGTATCTCAGGCTCCGGCTTCAACGGCAGTTTTAACGGCTCATTGGGGCAACAGGGAACAACAGTGAACTACAGCGGTTCCGTAAATGGTAATTTTGTCGGCGATAATGCAAACGGTATGGTTGGTACGGGTATCGGAGTCCAATCCGCCCCTGGCTTTATTAGCCAGCCAGTATTTAACTATTGGGGCGCAGAACGCCAATAGTTGGTACGCATAATTCTTGAAATAATGCTTTAGGCACTTGTAGGGCAATTACTTTTGAAAATCTGGGAGTCAAAAAGGTGAACATAAGAAGAACTTTTTGGCTCTCTCATTGCGTTCGTAGCCAGGTCTTGATGATTTTCGATCCCGATGCGACGCTACAAACCCAAAAGCGATTCCCCTGTAGACACTTCTGGTGTTATTAATTTGTAGAGCCAGTGACTTAGCAACTACTAACAGTCCATTTCTTATATCCACCATGGATACTGGGAGTGGAATACTTAGGCTATTTTTTCCATCCCCGATGATCAAATTTTCCCTCGGCGATCTGCACTTTTTAGGGTAAAATTGATCCTGAGGAATATTCGGAACGGAGTGCGACCATACTGATCCATCTCTACAAGCAAGCCACGACGACGCCGAAGGTGCGGGCCGCCATTCAGGCCGAAATGACGCGAGGACGGGTCCTTGCAGACCGCCTCTGAGTTACCCCACAAACCAGCTATAAGTGGCGCAAGTGCGACGGCGTCGAGGATCGCAGCCACACGCCACATCAGCTTCAGACCACATTTACGCCCGCGCAGGAGACCGTCGCGGTGATCTTGCGCAAACTCAAACCAGAGCTGTTCAGGAAACAGCCATACCACTTGCACGGATGTGACATGCAGGTTCATTGTACGTGCGCCAACAGTCCTTTTCGTGAGGTGCATATATTTCGAATTATTCTTTTCACCCTATTTTTATTTTTATTTTCAATTCCAGCTCAATTGCATGCAGATTTGTTGGCGCGTGCTGAGGTATTGATCGGGGATGGCAGGTACTCTGACGGGTTGAAACAGTTGGAGGGTTATCAACCCGCGTCGAAAATGACAGAACAGCGTGCGCTATGGGCGCGTGGTTTGGCACATGTGAAGCTAGGGCAGCCTAGCGCGGCCCTACCTTTTCTTGAACGTCTGGTCGCGCTGGCACCGCAGAATTCAAAATACCGACTGGAACTATCTGTCGCGCTTGGACAGCTCGGGCAGACCGAGCGTGCGCTGTACCATATCGAACTCGCTCGGGGTTCGGGACTGCCGCCCAATGTTGACCAACAAGTCGCAGCCTATGCCCAGGCTTTGGAAAACCCAAAGATCGTCAGCGGTCACCTTTCTTTCGCTATTGTGCCGGAAACAAATGCGGCGAAACGTACTAGTGCGACTGGCCTGGAGCTTTTCGGGCTTCCCTTTGTGCTAGATCCAAGCGCACGCGCCCAGTCTGCAACAGGGATAGAAATTTCATCTGGTGTCGTAGCCAGTCCCTTGCTTGCACCGGGCTGGCGCGCCCAAGTGGGTGTTTCCACCCAACTTATTTTTTTTGGTGGTGCGGTACCAAATGACTATTTTGGCAGGCTATATGCAGAGATAATACATGGCCATCTCGAAACAGGTCAAACGAACGCGCAGGTATTTACGACACAACGTTTTCTGGATGACAAAAAGTATTCACAGTCTTCAGGTTTGACACTCAGTCATGCACGCAGGTTGACCCCATCTACTCGCGTCGATGGCTTACTTCTATTTGAAGATACAAATTATCTTTCTGGCCAGGAAATCAGACGCATTTTTGTTTCGGCTGGTTCTACACATCTTGTTCACTCACAATTACAGTTATCATTCGGTGCAAGGATGGAGCAGCGTAGCTCTGATACTGAAACCTTAGCCGGCACTTTATTAGGTGTCAGCGTGGGTGCAAAGTACAGGTTTCAGGGCGGTGTTCAAGTTGCGCTAAATCTTGATTATGAAAAAAATAGGTTTGATGGAGTTAGCCCTACTTTTCAGATTTCCCGGAATGATAATCGTACGACAGCCCGATTTGAAGTTTCAAACAGTCATTGGAATTGGAAGGGGTTTGCTCCAGTGATGGACATAACCGCTGAGCGACAATCTTCGACGATTATCATAAATGAATTCAATAACTTTGGGGCATCATTTGGGATAACCCGCCGTTTCTAAAAGCACTACTTAGCTTTCGCATCCCGGACGGTAGTATGGCTGTTTCTTGAAAAGTTCCGGTTTGAGTTTGTGCCAGTCTTTCATGGTTTGCAAGGGCGTCTTGCTGCCCAAGGCTGATTGCGGGAGCTGTTGGTTGTAGAGCCAGACGTAGCGATCCAGCGTTGCTTCCAGTTCTTCGCTCGAACGAAAATGGTGGCTTTGCAGCACGTCCTCAATCTGGCCATTGAACCGCTCGACCATGCCTGTCCGTTGGTCTGGGGCGATCTGGGCGGCGTGAGGCGATGTTCAATATCGAGGGCTGCGCAGAGCGTGTCGAAGTCGTGCCTGCCTGTCGCGGCGCGTTTGCGCAGGCCGAAGAGCCGGTCGGTGAACTCCTTGCCATGGTCCGTCCGTCAAGATGGTGCAGATCCGTATTGGGCAGCTGCGCTCCAGATCTCGCAGAAAGCGCCGGGCGTTGGCGGCTGTCTTGGGGGTCTGAGTAGCAGCGGAACAGAAAACCTAGTTAAGGATCGCGTCGATAGCATCCTTGTTGTTTTTTCGACCGATTTAATCAGAATCGTGACAGCTCTGATCGGTTTTTCCGTGTCGTATGGCTTGCTGTGTGTCTTTCTTGGGTATACCCATAGTAGCAATATGCGTGAACACGCAAACAAGCCACTTTGGTGTATATTTCAGGTCTCTTTCGCTTTAATGAACAAGTCATGTCGGATGCACACCCAAAATGAACACATATCATGCTAAAATCGGATATGCGCGCACTTCGACTACGGACCAGAACCTCGATGCGCAGGTGAGCGCTTTGACTGCGGCAGGTTGTGGCATGGTCAGGACCGAACAGAAGAGCGGCACCAGTCTTGAGGGGCGGCCCGAGCTTAAAACCATCCTCGACTTCATCCATCCAGGGGAGACATTAGTCGTGACCCGTATTGATCGGCTGGCGCGCAGCCTCAGCGATTTGCAGACAATCGTCACTCATCTGAAATCCAAAGGGGCGCATCTGGCCGCAACAGAGCAACCCGTGGACACCTCCACCGCAACCGGCAAAGCGTTCTTCGACATGCTTGGGGTCTTTGCCGAGTTCGAAACCAATCTCCGCCGGGAGCGGCAAGCTGAAGGGATTGCCGCTGCCAAACATCGGGGCGTCTACCGTGGCCGGTCGCCAAAAATTGATGTGTCAGCCATCCAGGCCAAATTGGCCGAGGGCCTCTCACCCACAGAAATCGCCCGTAACATGGGGGTTTCGCGCGGCACGGTCTACAAAGCAAAGGCCTTGATGTGAAGAAGAACAAGAGGAGGACGGGGCCACCAGTCGCCCGGCCGCAGCTGCAGGAAAGCGCGAACAAGGCTAAGGTGCCGCCTCCCCGTAATCTGACCCCGGCGCTGTGTGACCGACTACGTCGTGACCTTCTAAAGGCTTGCCAAGAAGTGGTCGAGGCCCATGGACTTACCATCGAAGGGGGCGACCTGAGTGACATCAACTTGCGCCACGGATTTTATATTGGCTTCCGAGTTGGTATTGCGATGGCAGATGGGGCCCTCTATTCGCCGGACAAAGCCATGTTTGAAGTGCTGGCTGAGCATTTTGGCTTGAAGCCGTCCG
>Ga0209491_10002326_pt1 | contig 34145 bp, 16 predicted proteins | sample BON02_FD_187213 | JGI IMG/M metagenome (GOLD analysis project Ga0209491, IMG submission 187213) | Freshwater microbial communities from Lake Bonney liftoff mats and glacier meltwater in Antarctica - BON-02 (SPAdes) (version 2) | ecosystem: Environmental > Aquatic > Freshwater > Ice > Glacier... | reverse complement strand
CCCCCCCCTCAAAACCATCCCCCAACCCGATCCCGCCCGCAGAAGAAGCACGCCGACATGGTCATCGAGGTCCTGCCCACGCAGCTGGTGCCCAACGACGACACGGGCAAGTTTCTGCGCGTGCGCCTCATCCAGAAGGAGGGCAGCAAGCTGTACGACCCCGTCTACCTGTTCGACGAGGGCAGCACCGTCAGCTGGATCCCCTGCGGGCGCAAGCTCACGTGGTGCGTATTCGTCATCTCGTCTTTTCGTCGTCATTTTGCCTTGTCGTTGCTTCCCTTCTTGTCGCGCTCGTCATCAGCTGTTGTGCGGATCCGCGCGCGTGCCGTCTTATCTTTTTCCGGGAAAAGAAAAGAGGTGTTGGCTACAAGACGAGGAGACTCACGGCTCACATGCGCCCGAAACAAACAAACCGAAATCAACAATGACAAAACACACACTAAACACACAGCTCGTTCCCGGGCATCAAGTTCTCGTACGGCCCCGACTCTTACTACGGCCAGGACGTCAGCGTGCTCGAGATGGACGGCCAGTTCGACAAGCTCGAGGTGCGTTCTCTTTTGCGCAAAAAAAGACCAGAGGAGGAGACAATCGAAACAAAACGCCGGCGAAAAAGAAAAAAAAACTCACCGAAACGCTCTCCCCCCCCCCCGTCCTCTCCCGACACCAAACAACACTGACAACCCAAACTCAAACGATCAAAACTTAATAGGAGCTCATCTACGTCGAGTCGCACCTGAGCAACACCAGCGCCAAGTTCTACGGCGAGATCACGCAGCAGATGCTCAAGAACAGCGGGTTCCCGGGCAGCAACAACGGCACGGGCCTGCTGCAGTCGCTGGTGGCGCTCAAGGTGCGCGAGGTGTACGAGCGCATCACGGCCAAGGAGGTGGTGACCGCGTAAATAGAGGAGTTGGGGAAGAAAGGGGGAAAAAAGCTCCCGATTTTTGAAGTCTGGGCGCGGGGAAAAGGGCCCGCCCGCCTTTCCCTCGGGAGAGAGAAAGAGAGGGAGAGAGGCACCGGCGGCGGCGGGCGAGGGCCTTTGCTTTCGGCGCCGCCGCCGCTGGTGTTTTTGTTCGGTTGGCTGTGGAGGAGGATGCGCAGGATGAAGGATGTCGTGGGGGGGTGGTTTTTCTTCGAGTGTGCGAACAACAGTGTGTGAAGACATTGAAGAAGGGAAATGCGTTTTTGAGATTTTACGCACGTCGCGGCCTCGCGCTCTCTTTTTTTTTTTGTCCTTTGCGCTTCCTTCGTCCGCCCCCCCCTTTCGAGTAGACGTTATACTGTGTTGTCTTGTTTCCTGTTACTGTGTTGTCTTGTTTCCTCGTTAGTACTTGCTGGTTTCTCAACCCTGCCAACCGTCGCGTCTCTCCCCCTTTGGATGCCGCCGCGGCAGACGCCCACAATAAGACGATAAAAGAGAAAAACCAAACGCAAAAGCGCTCTTCTCTCCTCACCGCCACCGCACGCCGCCCGCCCCCACGCCCGTCAGGTCGCGCCGCAGGGCCCGCGGGTCGGCCCACGGCGCGTCCGCGTGGTCGTCCGCCCCGTCCCGCGCCGCCTCGTCCAGGCGCGCGAGCTCCTGCTGCCGCCGGTGGCACCAGGCGAGCATTGCTCGGCGCGTGGCCGCGTCGGGGCCGCCGCCGCTGCCGCCGCCGTCGCCTCCGCCCGCCCCGTCGAGCAAGGCCCCGGGCCTCGCCGGCGCGCCCCGGGTCAGGTCGCGCGAGAGCCTCAGCACGACGCGCGTGCGGTCGGCCTTGGCGGCGCTGCCGCCGCCCAGGAGGGCGGCGAGGGTGGCCGAGGGGGGCTGGAGCGGGCGGCCGGCAAACCAGGCGGCGGCGGAGAGGGGGTCGAGGCGCCCGCCGGCGGCAGCGGCGGCGGCGCCGCCGCCGTTGTTATTTTTGCTGTTTGTGGTGCCGCGAACCCGTCCTCCCTCTTTTTCCTCCTCCTCTGATCCAGCAACATCGGCCTCGGCGTCGTCGAGCGCCTCCGCAAAGGGGTCGCCGGCGGGCAGCCCCCCCGGGTGCGCGGCGACCAGCGCCGCGCGCACGAGCGAGAGGCGCTCCCGGAGCAGCGGCAGGCAGAGCGGCGGCGGCGGCGGGGCGGCGGCGGACGCGGACGCGGCGGGGGCGCAAGGAGGAGCGGGGAAGGCGGCCGCCTCGGCGTCGGCCAGGGCCTGGAGGAGGCTGTCGGCCGCGCGGGGATGGCAGGCTTTTGTTTTGGCGCCGCTGTCGTCTTCTCCCTCGCCTCCCCCCGCGCCCCCACCGGCCTCTGCATCCGCCCCCTCGCCCGCGTCCCCCGCTCCAGCGTCCGGCCGCCGCGCAATCGCCGCCCCCCCGAGGCGCAGGCGGGCAACGGACAAGCGCGCGTTGTGCAGGCGCGCCAGGGCGCGCGTCGCCTGGGCGGCGGTCGTGGTGGCCGCGGGCAGTTCCACGGAGAACTGGTCCGCCTCGGTCACGCGCACGGTCAGGCGGACCATTGTAGTTGAGCTTTTGGTTTGTGATTATTTGGGAAAGAGACGGGGAGGAGCAGAGCGACAGCTCTCGCGGCGGGACGGCGGCGATCGGCGATGGCGCCTTGTGTGGTCCGTGTCTTGCCTCTTCGTGTGGTGGAAGGGCGTGCTGTTGCAGTGATGAGAGGGCAGCGCGCTTGTCCTTTACGAAGGGACCCGCAAAATAGAGAGAGAGAGGTTCACAATTGACGGATTCGAAAGACGACGGGGCGCAGGGCGGCGGCGACGTGAGCGACCGTTGCTAATTTCGGAAAGCAAGGCAACAAATGTTTTTCAGTCTTGCGGGACCAACCCCGGGGGGCAAACTTGTTCACAACCTCGTCGCTCTCTCGTCCGTCACACACACACACACACCTCGGCGATGAATCTCTCGCACAGCCAGGAGGCAACAGCGACAGCGACATCGCCAGGGCGCGCGGGATCGCCCGGCCGCGCCTGCGCCGCCGCCGCCGCCCCGTCCTTCCTCTCCCTGGCCGCCGAGCTCGAGCGGCGCGCCCACGACGCCGCCGCGCGGGCGGCCGAGAGCGCCACGCGCCTGTCCGAGCTCCAGGCCGCCTTCCAGCACAACCTGTCGCTGCTGGAAGAGCGCGACGCCCAGATCAAGGGGCTGCGGGGCAAGCGCGAGGCGCTCGAGCGCGCGCTGGGCGCGGCGCGCGAGGGCGCCGGGCGCGCGGCCGCCGCCGCCGAGCAGGCCGAGGCCGCGCGCACGGGCGCGAGCCGCGAGGCGCGGGCGGCGCGCGAGCTCGAGCAGCGCGCGCTGTCCGAGCGCGCCGACGCCCAGAGCGCGGCGGCGGCGGCGGGCAAGGCGGCCGCGGCCGCGCGGGCGGCCGAGGCGGCGGCGGCCCTGCTGCTGGAGCAGGAGCGCGGCCGGCGGCTCGACACCGAGCGCGAGGCGCAGCGCCTCTCGGCCGCGCTCGAGCGCGAGTCGGCGCGCGCGCGGGCGGCCGAGGGGGAGCGGCAGGCACTCCACAAGCGGTCGCAGGCCGCGGAGGCGGCGTCCGGGGCGGCGACGGACAAGGCGCTCGGGGAGGCGCGGCGGGCGAGGGAGGAGGCGGAGCGGCGGGCCGCGGGCTTGGAAGAAACGCTGGGGCGGCGGGCGGCGGCGGCGTGGGCCGCGGCCGAGGGCCGGGCGCAGCAGGGGCAGCGGAAGCAGCGGCGCCTCCGGGCGCTGGCCGACGAGCTGTCCGCGGCGCGCGCCGAGCTGCTGGCGCGAGACAGGCAGCTCGAGGGCCTGAAGCGGAGCGTGGCGGCGGCGCTCGCGAGGCAGGGGATTGGGGGGTGATGCTTCACGGGGCGGCGGCGGCGGGCGAAGGTGGCGGCGGCGCTCGCGAGGCAGGGGGTTGAGGAATGATGCTTCAGGCGGCGGGCGAAGGTGGCGGAGGCGGAGGCGGAGGCGCCGCCGCGGCGCGATCGGCTCGCGTGTGCGAGAACGGCATCCCGATGTGCGCTGTGCCTCGCGGGCTGAAGCGCACACACACACACACAAACTCACTTGACCGACTCCACACTGACTCGTCAGTAACACCATCGTCACGCGCAAGCGCCCTGCTCAGGTTTGAGCAGAGCAGAACAGCCGGCGTTTCACGACAAGAGAGACGTCTCCCCTCTCGTGCTGGTTCTCGCGCCCCCCCTTTCGAGCGAGCGAACTTTGAGGGCGAGCCTGCAAAGGTTACGAGTCTGAGGACCCCTACCGCGCGCGCGCTTACATCAAGCCGCATCAACAAGGAGGGAGACAGCAACCCGGGAAGAGCGGGGGTGGGAGCACCCCAAAACTTGCCTTCCGCGCGCCCACGGGGAGCTGTGAGCCACCGGGGCGCGACAAACCAGGTGTCCTCATCTAGGATGGTGGAACGGCCGGGTCGGGCCTCGCAGGTCCCGCCCGCGGGCGGGAACGCGGACGGCGCGCAAGCACAGGCGGGCGCAACAACGGCGGCGGCGGCGGCAGCGCCCTCGGCCTCGCCCGCCGCCGTCGACGGCGGCGGCAACGGCGGCAGCCCCCGGCAGCTGGCGGGCGCGACGACGGGCGGAGGCGGCCGGTCCACGGGCGGCCACGGCGCGCCCGCGGCGGCGGCAAGAGCAGCAGCAGCAGCAGCAGCAGCAGCAGCAGCAGAGGCAGCAGAAGCAGCAGAAGAGGCAGCAGAAGCAGCAGCAGCGGCAGCCCCGCCTCTGTCTGCCGCTGCTGTCGCGCCGCCGCCGCCGCCGCCGCCGCCCGCGCCCGCGCCGGCCGCCGGGACCGGAGGAGGAGGCGGCGGCGCCGTCTCGGCCGCGATGATGCCAGCGGTGGGCGAGCCCGAGGCCGAGCCCGCCGTGCCTTTCGACGCCGCCGAGCCCGACGACAACGCCGAGGACGACGACGAGACTGAGGACGACGAGAGCGAGGACGAGAGCGAGGACGACGACGGCGACACCGACGGCGACGGCGACGGCGACGACGACGAGGAGGAGGCCTCCTGGGTCCGATGGTTCTGCGCCCTGCGCGGCAACGAGTTCTTCGCCGAGGTCGACGAGGACTACCTCGAGGACGACTTCAACCTGGCGGGACTGGCCGCGCAGGTCCCCTACTACGATTACGCGCTGGACATGCTTTTAGACCACGCGCTGCCGGACGACCTGGTGCTGACGGAGCAGCAGTCGGAGGCGCTCGAGAACGCGGCGGAGCGGCTGTACGGCCTGGCGCACGCGCGGTTCGCGGTCACGGCGCGGGGCCTGCAGGCGGTGATGGACAAGTTCCGGCAGTGCGAGTTCGGGCGGTGCCCGCGGTGAGTCGGTCCTGCTCCTTTTTTGTTGCGTTGGCGCCGCGGCTTGAGCTCGCGTGCGGCGCGCGTCGCGCTCTCTGTGGCTTTCCCCGTCCCTCTCCCACCCCCGCTCACTGAAAACACACAACCACGAGACAAACCCACCAACATCCCAACCCCCCCCAACACAAAACCCACCACCACAACACCAACCCACCATCCTCCCTCTCGTCCTCTCTCCACAACCCACCAAACCCACCCACCAAATCAAAACCAGCGTCCTGTGCGAGGGCCAGCCCGTGCTGCCCGTCGGCACCTCGGACGTGCCCGGGCAGTCGACGGTCAAGGTCTTCTGCCCGCGGTGCGAGGACGTCTACTACCCGCGGAGCGACTTCCAGTGCGCGATCGACGGCGCCTTCTTCGGCACGACGCTGCCGCACCTGCTGCTGCTGACCTACCCGGCGCTGCGGCCGGCGGCGGCGGCGGGGGCGGCGGCCTCGGCGCCGCCGTCGTCGGGCGGCGCGGCCGCTGCTTCGGCGGCAGCGGCGGCGGGCGCGGCGGCGCCGGCGCCGGCTGCGGCTGCGGCCGTGGGGAGCGGGGGGGCCGCGTCGCAGTCCTCGGGCGGGGGGGTCGCGCCGCCGCCGGCGCCGCCGCCGGCGGTGTACACGCCGCGGGTCTTTGGCTTTAAGCTCCACCCCTCGGCGTACGGCGCCGTCGCCGGGGGGCGGCCGCCCGGCGTGCGGGCGCGGATGGCCGCCGCCGCCGCCGCCGCCGCCGCCGCCCCGCCCGCCTCTGCCGCGCCTCCGCCGCGGCAGTCTCTGCCGGACGGGATGGGGGGCGGCGGCGGCGGCGGCGGGTCGCAGATGACGGGCGGCACGGCGGCGTAGATCTTAGCGTGGATGGTGATGCGTTTGAACGCTGCCTCGTGAAGCATGCCTTTGCCGTCGTCGCTTCGTCGTCTCGTGGGTTTTCGTGTTTGACGAACGCTCTTTTTTTGGGCGTCGCCGCCGACTCGAGGCCGCTGCCCGATCCTCTCTTCCGAGGTCTTGCTGCGCCCTTCATCCCTGTGTCTCTTCCTGCACGTCGTCGGCGTCACCACGCCGCTGGTTTCCTTCTGCTCCCTCATCTTTCTGCGTCACACACACACGACGGGCGGCAATCAAAAAACTCAACGGAGGACGACTTTCGGAGACCTCCCCCCAACCGCGCGCGTCCTCCACCGTCTCCCCCTTTTCGACTGACGGGCACGCACGCGGAGCACGCCTAGGTCCCGGCGCGTGCACCCGCGGCCGACGCAGCCGTCAAACAGCGCGTGACAACGATGAACGGAACGAACGAAAAGTCCCTTTCTATTTTCAGAGTTCCTTCCGCATGAGCGGCACGAGGGGCGGCGACAGGGGCGGCTGGGGGGCGGCGGCGGCCCGGCCGGGGAGCCTTGGGCACGCAGGCGGTGCCGGCGCCGCAGCCGGGTCAGCGCGCGCGCCGTCGGCGGTCGCGAAGAGCGGCGGCGGCGGCGGCGGCGGCGGCGGCGGTGGCGGTGTCGGCGCGCGCCGTCCGCCGTCGCGCGCCGCCGGCGGCGGCGGCGGCGGCGAGGCAGGCGGCTCCCCAACAGGAGCAACACCAGCCGGACCGAGCCACTCGCGCAACCCGAGCGGCGGCGGCTTAGGCGGCGGCGGCGGCGGCGCCCTCTGCACGCCCCACTCGGGCCGCCGGCCGCCCCTGTACCAAACACCCGCAAGCGGCGGCGGCGGCGGCGCCTGGCCGCCATCCGCGTCGCCGCCGCCGCGGCCGCCGTCCTCGGCCGCCGGCGGCACGGCCGCCGGCGGCCGCGGCGGCCCCCAGCCCTCGACGCCCCTCCAGCTGGACGACGCCGACGACGGCGCCGCCAGCGAGGCGGCGTGGACCGCCTTGGGAGGCGCCCCGGCTTCGACGGTCGCCGCGTCGGCGTACGGCGGCGGCTACGGTGGCGGCTATGGCGGCGGCGGCGGCGGATACGGCGGCGGCGGCGGCGGCGGCGGCCTGGCGGCGTTTTTGTCTGGCGACGACGACGCCTTGTCGGTGGCCGGCGGCCCCGGGGCCGCCCCCTCGACGGTCGCCGGCGGGGCCGCCAGGACCGCGTTCGGGGCGGGGTGCGCCGCCGGCGGGCTGCAGCGCACGATGCGGGTGGCCGTGCGCGTGCGGCCCTTCATGCGGCCCTCTTGGGCGGACGGCGGCGGCGCGGGAGGCGGCGGCGGCGGCGGCGGCGGCGGCGGCGGCGGCGGCGGGGGCGGCGGGGGCGGCGGCGCAGGCGCAGACGCCGCCGCCTTCTCCCCCAGCGCCACGGTCGCCCACTACCAGATGGCGGTCGTGCCCGACCCGGCCGCGGGAACGGTCACGGCGCGCGACTCGTCGCAGCAACACCAGCACCTGTACGCCCAGGGGGGAGCAAGGGGAGGCGGCAGCGGCGGCGCGGCCGGGGCGGCGGCGCCCGTCAAGATCGGCGGCGGCGGCGGCGCGGGCGGCGCGGGCGGCGCGGGCGGTCTCGTCACCCTGGCCTTTGACAGCGTCTTTGGCCCCGAGAGCGAGCAGGCCGACGTCTACGGCGCGGCCGTGGCCCCGCTGGTCGCGCGCTTCTGCGACGGGTATAACGCCACGGTCATGGCGTTCGGGCAGACGGGCAGCGGCAAGACGCACACCATGGTGGGGGGGGCGGCGGCGGAGGCCGCCGCGGCGGGCGGCGCGGGCGGCGCGGCGGCGGCGGCGGCGGCGGCGCTCGACGCGGCAGAGGCGGCCGAGGGCGGCGGCGGCGGCGGTGGCGGCCGGCCATTGTCGTCTTCCTCGCCCTCGCGCCTGGCCGCCGCGCGCGCCGCCGCCGCCGCCGCCGCGTCCGCGGAGGACGAGGGGATGGTGCAGCGCGCCCTGCGGGACGTGTTTTGTCGGCTCGAGGGGGCAGGGCGGGCCTCGGCGGCGGCGGCGGCGGCGGCGGCGGGGTCCCCGCCGCCAGCCGGCGGCGGCGCGGACAGCGGCGGCGCCCGCACGTCCGCCGCCGCCGCCGCCGCCGCCGGCCGCCGCCCCGCCGTCGCGCTCACCGTCAACTTTGTCGAGATCTACAACGAGGAGATCCGCGACCTGCTGCTCGGGGGAGAGGCCGAGCCCTCGGTCTCGCCCTCCTTTGGCGGCGGCGCGGGCGGGAGGGGCGGCGGCGGCGCGGGCGGCGGCGGCAGCGCGGGCGGCGGCGGCGGCAGCGGCGGCGCCCTGCGCCTGGTCGAGGCCGCCGACGGCAGCATCAGCTGCGAGGGCGCCACGTCCGTCTCCCTGCCTCCCACGGCCGCGGGCCGCCGCCGCGCCCTCGAGCTCTTCCGCCGCGGTTGCGCGGGCCGGGTGGTCGGCACCACCGAGCTAAACGCGCGCTCCTCGCGGGCGCACGCCATCTTCACCCTCACGCTGGCGCGGTCCGGCGGCGGCGGCGGCGGCGGCGCCGGCGCCGGCGGCGGCGGCGATGGCGATTACGACGGCGGCGGCGGCGCTTCTTGCGGCGGCGTGACCTACCTGTCAAAGCTCCACCTCGTCGACCTGGCGGGCAGCGAGCGCTGCAAGCGCACGCGCGCCGTCGGCGCGCGCATGCGCGAGGCCATCAGCATCAACGCGGGCCTGCTGGTGCTGCAGCGCGTGCTGCAGGCGCTCAACGCCAACGGGCGGCGGCAGGGGAAGCTGGCCGCGATGGGGCTGGCGGGCGGGGGCGGGGGCGGCGGGGGTCCGAGCGGGCGGGGCGGCGGCGGCGGCATTGGCGGCAGCGGCATTGGCGGCGGCATTGGCGGCGGCGCTTCCGCCTCTGTCCCCCCGCCCACGCACGTGCCCTTTCGCGAGTCCAAGCTCACCCGCTACCTCCAGGACTCCCTGGGCGGCAACGCCTACGGCGCCATCGTCGCGTGCGTCTCGGCCGAGCCGCGCGACGCAGACGAGTCGCTGCTGACGCTGCGGTACGCGGCGGCGGCGCGGCGGCTGCGCGCGGCGCCGCCGACGCAGACGCGCCGGCTGTCGGGCGCGCGGGCGGTGCAGGACGCGCAGCGGCGCGTGTGGCAGCTGGCCGGGAGGACGGCGCTGCAGGGGGACAGGCGGGCGGCGGTGCTGGGCCGGCAGGCGCTCGCGGCCTTGGACGAGGCGGCCGTGTGGGACGTTCTGGTGGCGGCGCGGGCGCGGCTGGCGGCGGCGGAGCAGGCGTGGGCGGCGGCGGCGGCGGCGGCAAGAGCGACGGGCGCGGGGGGGGCGGCAGACGTTGCGGCAGCGGCGGCTGCAAGAGCGACGGGGGCGGCAGGAGGCGGACGAGAGGGGCCGGTGGTTGCCCCTGCCGCCATCGCGGCCGCTCTGGCCGTCCCGCAGGAACACCAGCCGCAGCAGCACGCGGGCCAGGCCCAGCCGGCATCCCGGCCAGAGACGCCGCCCGGGGCAGAGGAGGAGGACGAGGAGGACGCGTCGGCAGCGGCGGGCGGCGGGAGGCCAGCGGCGTCTGCTGCTGCCGCTACCGCTGCCGCCGCCGCCCCCGCCGCCGCGGGCGGCAACCAGCAGCTCTGGGCGTCGCTCTGGGCCGGGGCGTCGGCCGCCTCGCGCATCCCCGCCGCGCCGGCCTCTGCCGCTCTCGCTGCCTCTGCCGTCGCCGCCGCCGCCGCCGCCGCCGCCGCGGCGCGCGGCCCTTCGCCGCAACACAGTCGCCGACGCCGCGCCCCGCCGGGCGGGCCCGACGCGCTCGCCTCCCACCCGCTGCCCGGGAGCGCGCTCGCCTCGCCGCTGCCGGGCACGCCGGCGCTGAGCCGCAGCCCTCTCGGCGCGGACGCTCCTCCTATCGCTGCCGCTGCTGCTGCTGATGCTGCGGCTGCTGCTGACGCGGCTGCTGCTGCCGACGGGCCCGCCGAGGCGCTGCGGCTGCCGCCGTCGGCGGCGCGGGCGGCGGCGGCGGCCATCGAGCGGGCCGCGCGGCAGCTCCCGGCGGGCGAGGAGGAGGCGGGGGGGGAAGAAGAGGAGGCGAAGGAAGCGCCGACCGCCTCGGCTGCAGCAGCCGCAGCGGTGGTAGTGGTGCCGCGGCTGCGGTTGGAGCAGGCAGCAGCGACGGCGGCGGAGAATGGCCCGCGAGCGCGCAACGGCGGCGGCGACGGCGGCGGCGACGGCGACGGCGACGACGACGGCGACGGCGACGGCGACGGCGACGGCGACGGCGACGGCGACGGCGACGGCGACGGCGACGGCGACGGCGACGGCGACGGCGACGGCGACGGCGACGGCGACGGCGACGGCGACGGCGACGGTCCGTCCCCGTGCGCGTCGCTAGAGCTGGCGGCTGGGCCGGTGGACGGCTTCGCCGGCGCTGCCGCCTGGCGTCCGCGCGCCGCGTCCGCGCGCCTGCGCGGGCAGGCCGCGCAGGCCACGCCCCGGCTGCCGCCCGCTCCCGGCGGCGGCCGCAGCGGCGGCGGTGGCGGTGGGCCGTCGGCTGCGGCCGAGCCGACGGGAGCGGCAGCGGCAACAGCGCCCTCGCGCGGAGCAGCCGCGCAGCCGCCGTCTCGGGCCGCCGCGCTGCTCTTGATGACGAGTCTGAGCGACTGGCGCGGTGAGGTGGCGGGCGGTGGCACGGACGGGGAGGCAGAGGCGGCGGTGGAGGCGGCGGCGGAGGCAAGAGGGCCGAGGGACGGCGGCGGCGCCGGCGAAGAGTCGCCCGCGGCGCCGCCCGCGCCCGCGCCTGCGCCGGCCCCGTCGCCGCGCGACGAGGACCAACGACCGCGATCTTCGGAGGAATCGCCGCGGGACGAGCCGTCGCCGCCGCCAAAGCCGCGCCGCCTCGAGGACCTCCTGAGCGAGATCGAGGCGCGCCTGCGCGAGCAGCAGCAGCAGCAGCAGCAGCAGCAGCAGGGGCGGCGGCAGGGGTAGCGACGGACGGCGTGCCGTCGGCGGCGCAAACGCGCGCTCGCACGGCGATCGTCGCTGGGACGGCGAGCAATAAGTTGTCCTCTCAAGTGTAGGGAGCTGCGCATGCATTCTTGTGACACGCATATCACGCTCCACATACACCACCACCACCCGCAAGAGTTCCGCGCGAAACCTGCACGCTCTCCCCAGCGACGGAGAAAAGCATCACCGAGCAATCCCTTTCAACGAACGAGATTCAACGCCACGATGACGGGCAAGGTCGTCCACATCAACAGCGACGAGGAGTTCCGCCAGCACTTCAAGGCGACGACGTCGTTCGGCGCGCCAACTGCCATCTTCATCGATTACTTCGCAGAGTGGTGAGCGCGATTTTCTTTGGGCGTTGTTTGTCGCCGCGCGCGCGTGAGAGACGCGGCCTGCCGCCGCCGCTCAAAAACGGGTTTTTCGACCGCCACCGCCGCCTCACCCGACCCCCCCCCCTCTCCAACTCCCCTCCCAAAAAACAGGTGCGGCCCCTGCCGCGCCATCGCCCCGCTCCTCGACCAAGTCGCCGCCCGCCACCCCGCCGTGCTCTTTTTGAAAGTCGACGTCGACCGCTGCAAATCGGCCGCCTCGTCCGCGGGCGTCTCCGCCATGCCCACGCTCCAGGCCTACTTCGGCGGCCAAAAGGTGGCCGAGGTCGTCGGCGCCGACCCCGCGCGCATCCAGGCGATGGCGGCGGACCTGGCCACGCGGGCGGCGGGGGCCGCGGGCGCCGGCGCCGGGCACACGGTGGGCGGCGCCGGCGGGTCGGGCGGGGTGGCGCCCGCAAAGACGGCCGATGAGTTGAGGGCTCGGATGGCCGAGGCCGCCGAAAGGCGCGCGCGCGGCGCGTGAGGAATGATGCCAACCCCCCACAAGAAGGAATGAAGAAGTTTTCTCGAAGAACATGCGGCAAGTGAGGGATGATGGTTTGTTGCGGGGCTCAAAGACTGCTTCCGGCTCTTTATCTGAATTTTCTGTAATCGGCAAAATGAGAGCGTTTCTCTCTCTCGCGGTGAGAAAAGCGCTGCGACCGCGCATCGGCGCCGCCGGCGACGCGATCGGCCCTCCAATCACCGCGCCCTCTCTCTGGCGTCACAAAGGCCCACGCGCGCCAATCACATCGCACACATCATCGCATCAGCAGTTTCACCGCGCGCGCCTCCGAGCACACGCAAAGCACACGCAGTGTTTCGACGACAGTTTCGAAGACTTTCCCTCTGTGGGATCCTTCACGAGGGACGCCCGAGCGACCCTGTCGGCAGGAAGCATGGAGCAGGCGGACCGTCACGCGCCTCTTTCGAGCCCCAGCGCCGCCGCCGAGGCCTCGCCGCGCGCCCACCACCACCACCACAACAGCAACGGCGCCAAGCCGCCGGCGGCGTCCCGCCTGCTGCCGCCGCCGCCGCTGTCCGAGCGGCGCTCCTCCTCCTCGTCCTCGTCCTCGGCCGACGGCCGCCGCGGCAACTTTGACGATGACCCGGACGCGCGCTCCGAGGACGGTCGGCTGCGCGATGAAGACGACGAAGAGGACGGCGACGGCGCGCGCAGGAGGGGCGTCGCCGCCAGCAGCGGCGGTGGCGGCGGCGGCGGCGGCGCGGGCGGGTCCGATCTCCCGAGCGCCGCCGCCGCCGCCGCCGCCGCCGCCGCCGCCCCGGCACACCCCTTTGGCGCGCGCTCGTCCGTCGCGCCGCACGTGGGCAGCAGCCGCGGGTGCACGAGCCTCGCGTCGTCCATATTCGACGGCGGGGAGAGCGAGCTGGACGGCTTGAGCACGGGCGGAGGGGGAGGGATGGGGGGCCCGGGCCCCTCCTTGCGCGCCGGGCGCCTGCCCACCACTGCCGCCGCTGGTGCTGCTGCGCTCGGCGGCGGCGGCGGCATCGGCGCCGCCGCCACGGTGGCCGCCGCCCGCGCCGCGGCCGCCGAGGCCGTGTTGCCGGGCGGCGCGCACGAGCGCGACGAGCCCCCGTCGCCGTCGGAGCACGCGCGCGCGATGATGCAGCGCGCGATCGAGAAGCAGGCGCGGCGGCAGCAGCAGCAGCAGCAGCAGGAGGGCGGCGGCGGCGGCAGGGGGGGCGGCGCCTGCTCCCCGCCGCTGTGCGCGCCGCCCGCCGCCTCGCTGGTTTCTGCCCGCCACGGCTCGACCGCGCCCCCGAGCGTCGCGAGCGTGACGAGCGCGGGGGGCGGCGGCGGCGGCAGTGGGGGCGGGGGCAGTGGCGGGGGCGGGGGCGGGGGCGCCATCCTTCCGGCGGCCGCCGCGCTTGGCGCCCGCGCAGTTCCCGGCGCCCTGGCGCCGCCGTCCGAGGCGCCCAGCTTTCCGCCGTCGCTGACGTCCGACACGCCGCTGAGCGGCCCCCTGCCGCCGCCGCTGCCTGCCCTCAACTGTCCGACCACGGCTGCAGCAGCGGCAGCGGTCGCGCCGCCCGCGCCCGCCCAGCCAGCCGCCGCAGACGACCCCGACAACAACAGCAACAGGGGCGCGGCAGCGGGCGGGAGGGCGGATCGCGGCGGCGGCGGCAGCGGCGGCGTCGCTCGCTCGGCCGCGCGCGGCGTCCCGGGCGGCCGCAGGAGCGGTTCCGCCGCCGCCGCCGCCGCCGCCGCCGCCGCCGCCGCCGCCGCGCCCATCGTCTCGCCCGGCGCGGCGACCGCGACCTGGGCCGAGCCCCCACCCGCGGCGGCGCCGGCGGCCCACGGCGACGCCGACAACGACGGCGGCGGCGGCGGCGGCGGCGGCAACGGCCTCCTCGACTGCGGCGCCTCGTCGCACCGCACCGTCGCGGGCAGCCCCGTGCACTCGCAGAGCAGCCTGGCCTCTTATCTGGACGCCGTGCACGCGGGCCACCAGATGAGCTCGACGCTGCTGCTGCAGCAGCAGATGCGGCAGCAGAGGCTGGCGCAGCAGGCGCTGCAGCAGCACCAGCTGCTGCAGCAGCACCAGCACCAGCAGCAGCATCAAAACCAGCAGCAGCAGCAGCAGCAGGCGCCGGGCGACGGCGCACCGCTGAGCGAGGCGCCGCCGGGCACCCCCAGCGCGAGGGGCGCGCCCAAAGGGTGGGGAGGCGGCAGCGGGTGGGGAGGCGGCGGCGGCGGCGGCGGCGCGGGCGGCGGCGGCGCGGGCAGCGTGAGGAGCGGGGTCAGCGGCGGGGGCGGGGTCGGGGGCACCGGCGGCGGGGCGGCTGGGGGCGCGGGCGCGAGCGTGAGCACGGTCGCCGAGGAGGACAAGCCGGGGGTCGCTGCTGCGGTCCCGGCGGCGGCAGCGGCGGCGCCGTCTTCGGCGGCGGCGCTCGAAGAAGAGGAGGAGGAGGAGGAGCAGCAGCAGCAGCAGCAGCAGCTGGCTGATGCTCCCCCCTACGGGCCCCCTCCCTTGGTCGGCGGCGGCGCGGACGACGAGGCGCCCTCGCCGCTCGAGGAGGATGCCGCGCCCCCGCCGCCGCCCCCGCCGCCGCCCGAGGGCGGCGCGCCGCGCGAGTCGCGGCGTGGCCCCTTGGCGTCGCTCGCCCGCGCCCTCCTCGGAGGGGGTCGGGCGGCGCCGCCTTGATACCGAGCGAGAGGAGAGAGGAAGGAAAAAAGCACAAAAAGAGAATCAAGTTTGTGAAAAATTGCAAGAAAAAAGCCTCCACCTTTAGACGGACGCGAAAAAGAGGACGCCGCCGATCAGAGACAGGTACACGGGCAGCACCGTCGCGAACGCCGGCGCGGGCGTGCCCGCGCGCGCGGCGGCCGGGAAGGCGGGCGCTCCTGTTGCGAGCGTGGACGTCTGCGGCGGCGGCGGCGCAGGAGCAGAGGCTGCTGCTGCTGCCGTTGCGGCCTTTGGTGCTGCTGCTGCTGCGGTCGCGGGCCCCGCCGCCGCCGCCGTCGTCGTCGCCGCCGCTGCTTCCACAGTCACGGAATCCTCCTGCCTGGCCGCCTTGTCCGCTCGCCGCCGCTCGCGCCACCGCCGAAAGGGGCCTCCCCCTCCTTTTTGCGCCGCGGCAGGCTGCACCCGCCCCTCTCCCCCCGCGGACGCCGCCGCCAAACCCTCCCCAGAAGCAGCGGCAGCAGCGGCGGCGGCAGCGGCAGCAGCCACCGCCCCGGCCTCCGCGCCCGCCGCAAAATCCAGCAGCGCCGCCGGGTCGGGCCCCGCTCCACCTGCTGCTGCTGCTGCCGTGCTCCCTCCGTCGCCGCCGCCGCCGCCGCCGCCCCTGGCCGCCGTCGCCACCGCGCGCCCGGCGTTGTTGGCCGCGGCCGTCGCTGCGCTCACGGCCCGGAAGGCCAGGCTCGTGACTGTGCGCATGGCGGTCCACATGACCACCATCCAAAGGAGGTAGCTGGCCAGCAGGCGGATGTTCTGGAGGGCCCACGCGACCGGGGACAGACCGCCCCCGCCGGCGTTGCTGCTGCTGCCGCTCCCGCCGCCGCTCCCGCTGCTGCCGCCGTCGCCGTCGCCGCCGCCGCCGCTGCCTCGCCTCCGGCCGTCGCCTCCGCCGCCCCGCCCGCCGCCGCTGTCGGTCCCGGCGCCGGCGTACCGAGCGTACTGCGACCCGGTGGCCGGAGGGGGCAGCACGATCGCGTTGATGACAGGAATGCTGGCGCCGCTGCCGCCGCCGCTGCTGCCCGCCGACGCGCGCGCCGCGACGCCGCCGCCGGCGCCGCGCCGCCGCTTGGCGGCGCCGCCGCAAGAAGCCGCGCAAGAAACGAAGAGGCGGGCGGCTGCCGACTGCGGCCGCCGCAGCGGCGCCTGCTGACGCGGCTGCTGTAGCTGCTGCAGCGCTCGGCTGCTGCACTGCATGGTTGCCTGCTCTTTGCTCTCTCTCTCTCTCTGGTTTGCTGTTGGTGTTTTTTTAAGGCTGCCTCTCGTGCTGTTCCTCCCGCGCAGTTTGGATCCGGCTGAGTGGGTTGCGTGTGTAATGTGAGCGGAGGGGATTGGCGGCTGCGCGATCGAGCTTTGTGCGCCATGCGGCGGCGGTGGCGGCGGCCTCACCACCGGCGCCAAGCACGCTTCAAGCGGGCGCCGCCCCCCGCTCGATCGCCGCCGCCGTCTGCTCTTTTGTCGAGAGGCCCTGTCAAACTCAGGCCTTACTCTAACACCCTACCATCCATCCACCCGACCCGCTACTATGTCGACACCAACCTCGCTCGCCTGCCTGCGCCTGCTGCGGCGGGCGGCCGCGCAATCGGCGGGCGGGAGGAGCTCCCTCTCGTTCGGTTGCGCGTCGTCGTGCACGTCGTCCTCTTTCACGGGCCGCGGCACCGAGGCAGGAGCGTGGCGGCGGGGGTACCACGGAATAGCGCCAGGCTCGCGCGCGCCGGAGCGGGAGGAGCCGCCAAAGCCGTCGTCGCGTCGGGTGTCGCCGTCGGCGTCGGCCGCGCGTTTCTCGGCGTCGGCGTCGGCGAGCAGCGGCGAGCCTCAGCCCGACGCAGAAAAAGAGGAACAGACGACGACCGTCGTCTACCGCGGCGCTCTGGGCCCCTCGCTCCGCCGCCTCAAGCTCGTATCCCTGGCGAACACCGCCGTCGCGCTCGCCGCCTCGCCCGCGCTCTCCTGGCTCGCCGACTGCGCGCCCGAGGCCTCGTCCGCCGCCGCCTACGCGCGCGCGGCGGCGGTGGCGGCGACGGCAGCCGGGTTTGGCGTGCTCACGACCCTCGGCCTGCACTGGTTCGCCAAGCCCTACGTGCACGAGATCGTGCGGATATCGACGAAAAGAGAGGGGGCGCGGGAGGAACAACAGGAGGGCGATCCGCCGCCGCCGCCTCCTCCGCCGCCGCACTACCGGCTCCGCGCGCTCTCGGCGCTCGGCCGGCCGGCCTGGCGGCCGCTGGACGTGGCGGCGGTGCGCCCCGCGGACGTGTCGCGCCCCCTGGCCACGTTCGAGACGGGCGGGCGCGTGTACTACGTGGACGCGGCCGGCTTCGCCGAGGGCGAGGACGCGCTCAGGCAGGCGCTTTCGCCGTTGAGCCCCGCAGAGGCGGCGCACGTGGCGGCAGAGGCCGAGGCGGCGGCAGAGGCGGCGGAAGCGGCAGCGGCGGCGGCAGAGGCGGCAGAAGCGGAAAAGGGCAACCCGCAGGAGGAGCAGCAGGGCGTTGAGGAGCGGTATCCGCCGCGGGAAGAGGAAGGAAAGAAGAGGCGATGAATAGGAATGAGAGATATAGATGAGCAACAGCACGCGCGATGCTTTTCTCGAAGGGCGGGCAGCAGCGTCGTCGGCAGCGGCGGCATCGGCGGCAGCGGCAGCGGAGAGAGGAGGTTCTGTCACGATGTTTGATTTCAACCCCCCGTCCTCCCCCTCGCCACGCCACACAACGCGCATTCGCGCTGTTCACACACAACCTATGCCCTTCCCGCACGCTTGAGCGCCTGTACTCGTCTCCTTTGGGCGCACACGGCTCGTGAAAAACGTTTGTGGTTTTTTCCTTCCTCACTGCTTTTTTATCCCCCCCTCCCTCTCTCTCTCAGAACCTTTTGCGCGCCCGCGCCTACGCCCGCGCCCGCGCCCCCCTCGCCCGCGACCAATCGCCCGCCATGTTCTATTCCACAGACCTTTTGTCGAGCAAGACGCCGTTGGGCGTGATCTGGTAAGGACAGAGCGAGCGACGCATGGACGCGCGCGTGCGCTCGCCGCCGTTCTCGGTTTGAAAAAACCGGCGCGCGCGCGCGCGACGGCGACGCCGCTCCCCGCCCCGCAAAACCCACATCCGACCAACCCCTCCGCAACCAACTGAACGCGACCACCTCCATCTCCCTACTCCTTCCCCCTCCCTGAAACAAACAAACAAACAAAAAAACCCAAAAAGGCTGATCGCCCACGGCAAGAAGGTCGGCCGCGCCCGGCTCGCCGGCGTGCGCCTGGCGCAGATCTGCGACGCCGTGCTGTCGCCCAACGTGCCGCACTCGCTGCGGCTGCAGGGCATCCTGGTCGGGGGCATCTGCGTGGTGTTCCAGCGGCAGCAGGCGTACCTGCTTGGTGGGTCTAGTTTTTGTTGTCTTCTTCGTTTGTTTTCCTCGCCGCCGCTCGGGGTCGTTTTTTTCGTCGACGGAAAAGAAAACGCTCGCAGCTGACGCTTCCCCCGCCTCCCCTTTTTCCCTTGCACCACAACGACCAAACTTCTTCCAAACAAAAACAGAGGACCTCAACCAGCTCATGAAGCGCATCCGCCTGGCCGAGCAGGAGGCAGGCGTGGCGGCCGACGAGGACGCCGCCGCCGCCGCGCCCGACGGCGCCGCGCCAGGCGGCGGCGCCACCGCGCAGGCCGTCGGCCGCCGCGTGCGCGCGACCACGCTGCAGGGCGGAACGCTCAAGTGAGTCAGCGATCGCTTTGCTGATCCTTGTCTCGAGTGGGTGCAACGAAGAAAGGGGGCCTGCATGCACTTGCGTTTTGCCTCTTTTGTTGTTTTTTCCTCGGCGCTCACGACGCTTGCCCGCTCGTCGCTGCTGATTCGATACGAAAAAACCAAAAACCTCACGAAAACCAACAACCAACAACAGCCCCAAGGACATCACAATCTTCCCGGCCGCGGGCCGCGCAACCAACTCGGGCGCCGCCAACAACGCCGTCGGCGCCGCCGAGACCGCCGCCGCCGCCGCCGCCGCCGCCCTCGGCGAGACGCAGGCGCTCGACGCGCTGCTGGGCGGCGGCGGCGGCGGCGGCCTCGGCGGCGGCGGCGGCCTCGGCGGCGGCGGCGACCCCTTTGCGGACGACCCGCTCGCTGCGCTGGCGGCCGCGGGCACGGGCTGCACGGGCGGCACCAACACCCTCGGCGCGACCTCCTCGGGCGGCGACGCGCTCTCGGGCGCGGCGGCCGTCGCGGCCGCCATGCTCGGCGGCGCGCGCAGCGGCGCGCCCCACTACCCCTACAACCGCCACGGGGGCGGTGGCGGCGGCGGCGGCGCGCTCTCGGGCGCGGTCCTGGCCGCCGCCTCGACCGTCTTCGGCGCCGGCGCCACCGAGGACAAGGACGACGAGGGGGACGAGGCGCACCACCTGGGCAAGCGCGCGCGCAAAGCCCCCTCCTACGGCGGAGAGGGCGCGGGGCAGAGCGACGACGGCCGCCCGCGCTCGCTCTCGGCGGCGGTTGCGGCGGAGCAGGCCGAGGCCGAGGCGCAGGCGGCCGCCGCCGCCGCCGCCTTCGACCCGCAGGACGAGGAGGAGTTGCTGCTCTTCGAGGACGCGGCCATGATGATGGCGCACGCGGACGCCGACGGCCAGATGGCCGCCGCGATGGACCTCGACGAGCTGGACGGGCAGGCGCTGGTCGCGCGAGGGGGCGGCGGCGGCGCGGGGGGCGCAGGCGGCGGCGCGCTCGGCGGCGGCGTGCTTGGCGGCAGCGCCTTTGGTGGCGCCGGCGGCGCCCCGTCGTCTGCTGCTGCTTCTGCTGCTGCTGCCGCTGCTGCTGCTGCTGCGATGGCCCTCGCTGCCGGCTTTGACGACGACGAGGCCAACAAACTGAGCGAGGGGCAGGGGCAGCATGCCGCGTCGGTGGCGGCGGCGGGCGGGGGCACGCCGCCGGCGTCGGAGGGCGGCTCGCCCGCGGCGGGCGCGGCGGGCGCGGCGCGCGCGCGGGGCCAGGCCGTCAAGCGCGTCGCCATGGACGCGGGCATCAACATGCCGTGAGTTCTCTGTCTGATTTATGTTTAGGTTTGTTTGCGGGGGGGCGGGGGGGTCCTTCTGTGCTGAGGCGGCGCGACCGACAAAGCGGGCGGCGACTCTCCTCCCGCCCCGAAAAAACCAAATCGACAAATTCCCTGCTCACCCCCCAAACAAAATCCGCCCATCCGCCCTGAACCATCCGACCAATTCCAACAACAAATCGTTCTCACAGTACCGCCCTCTACGGCACCTGGATCCGTGACACCTCCGAGCTCCTGCGCCCGGGCGCCACCGCCGCCGCCGCCAGCGCCGGCCTCTCGCCGGCCGCCGCCGCCGCCGCCGCCGCCGCCGCCGCCGCGGGCGTCCCTTGCGGCCCCGACGACCGCCAGCCGATCCTGCTGCTGGCGGCCGCCGCAGGAGGCGCCTCCCCCCCGTCCGCCTCGGGCGCGTCGGGCGCCGCCTCCGCGGCCACCTGGTGCCCCGAGCTCCTGAGCGCCTTTGCGTTCCAGGGCTGGCCCGCCCTGCCGCCGGCGGCCGTTGAGCGCAAGGGCGGGCGCGCCGCGGCCGCCGCCGCCGCCGCCGCTGCCGCCGCCGCCGCCGCCGCTCAGGGCCGCGGCCGCTCGGCCGCGGGCGGCGGCGCCGCCAGCGACGTGGCGGCCCGGTCGGACCAGCAGCCGCCGCCCGGCCAGTTTGACGAGGAGGAGGGCATGATGATGCCCGGGCAGGACCTGCAGGACGAGGCGGCGGCGATGTACCAAGGCGGCGAGGAGGAGCAGCACGAGGCGGCGGACGGGGTCGGCGTCCTGGGCGGGGGCGCGGCGGCGGGCGGCGACGCCGCCGCCGCCGCCTTCCGCCGCCGCACGGGCTCAGCCGCCGGCACGACCGTCAGCGGCCCTTCGTCGCTCCTGGGGGAGGACATCGAGCGAGCGCGCGCGGCGGGCGGCGCCGGCACTACCTCGGAGGGCAGCGGCGGCTGGGCGGCGCGCCAGGCGCACGAGCTGGAGCGGCGCGAGCGCCTCCGCCGGGCGGGCGGCGCCGCCGCCTCTGACAGCGACGGCGGCGCCGGCGCGGTCGACCAGCAGCGGCAGCTGCAGCTGCTGCGCGGCGGACCCCTCAGCCGCGGACGCCCCTCGCAGCCCGACTCTATGGGCCTGGAGGCGCTGCTCGCCGCGCACGGCGTGTCCCTCACGGGCGGCGGCGCGGCGGGCGCGGTGGGCGCGTTTGGCCGCCGCCGCAGCAGCAGCGGGCTCGGCGGCGGCGGCGGCGGCGGCGGCGAGGGCGAGGGCGACGGGGACGGCGACGAGGAGGGCGGCGGCGAGCTCGAGGACCTGCTGCCCGGGCTGCCGCAGGAAGGGGGCTCCCGGCGCGCCGGGCGCTCGCGCACCAGCGGCGCCGGCGGCTCGTTCCCGCCGCTGCTCGAGGAGACCGAGCAGCACGACCTGACGGGCACGGCGGCCGCCGGCTCGCGCCGCGGCTCGCGCCCGGGCAGCGGCGCGGGCGGGCGCGGCGGCGGCGGCGGCGCGACGGCGGCGGCGGCGGCCAACCTGCCCGTCGTGCTGCTGTTCCGCAGCAAGCTGCTCGCGCAGCAGGCCGAGGCGGCGGCCAGCGGGCGCCGCGCGGCCCCGGCCGTGTGGCTGAGCGACGTCGCGCGCCCGCCCGACCTTGGCAAGCGCAACGGCAACGACGGCAGCGAGGGCGAGGGCGCGGGCGCGGGCGTCGGCCTGAGCCGCAACGGCGCCGCGCGCCTGTTCGTGCAGCTGCTGGCGGCGCACGCGTCGGGCTTCCTGGCGCTGGCGCAGGCGCAGCCGTACGCCGAGATGCGCGTGCGCGCCGGCGTCTACCTGTGAGAGAGCGGTGGCAAGCGAGCACACAGTGGAAACGTCGCGCGATTCTTGATGTTTTTGTTTTTTGTCAGAGAGAGTGAGCGAGAGAACAACAAGCGCGCCGCCGCGAAGGCGCCTTGTCCCTCACCCCCCCAAAGAACGAACGCCGCGCACAAAAGATACAACGAGTGACGGCGAGAGGAGGCGCACGATCAGCTAACACGAGAGAGCGCACGAACACACAGACCTACCATAAACCTCGCGAGCGCACATCAAACTATCAACAAAGAGCGCACAAAAAAAGGAGGAAAACGCCAGCGATCGCGAGAGAAAGGAAAAACGAGAAAGCGGGCCGGCCGCGCCCGCTCTCGCTAAAAAACAAAGAGCAACAACAAATCAATCACCCAAATCACAATCTGCGAGCGACGCCGCCGCCCCCCTCGGCCGCCATGACCGCCGCCGCCACCGGCGCGGCCAGCACGGCCGCGGCCGTCACGCCGCCGCTACCCCCCGACGCCGACAAAGCAGGCGCCGAGACCGGCGAGACCGCCGGCGCCGGCGTCGGCAGCCACGACGGCCGCGCCGGCCAGCGCGACGGGAAGTCGCAGCCGCCGGGCCACTGCTGCGCCGCGCCCGCCACGCCCCCGTCGCAGGGCTTGTTCAGGCGCATCGCGCGCGTCTTGAGCATGGCGTCGCTCAGGTCCGGGTGCGGCAGGCGCGGCGGGCGCTCGAGCGTCCACCCGAGCGGGTGCGTGCGGCCGTCGGGCGACGCCGCCGCCGAGCGCAGCCAGTCGTCTGAGCGAAGGCCGAAGAACCCGGCCTGCGCCCCGAAGAACCACTCGGACGCCCGATCGTCCGACGGCAGGGACAGCGCCAGGCGGCCGCGATTGTTCCAGAAGGTGGCGAAGCTCCCCGCGTGCGGGCCCTGGCCCGTGGCGCCCGAGGACGCGAACGGCCTGCTGCCCACGCCGTGGTCCAGGTCGGCAAACAGGTTGCCAAAGCTCATGCGGCGGTGGTGGTCTAGGTTCAAGTCCCTGCCTACGCCGCGGCGGAAGACCGACGCCTGCTCGGTGTTGTACACCGAGACGTCGTGGACCATGCGGCACGACACGTTGAAGCCCTGCACGAGGTTGTTGGCGCCGCGCTCCATCCAGATCCCCCGGTGCCCGTCCTCCCAGCCGCGCGACGCGCCCTCTGGCGCCGTCCGCAGCGCCACGGCCTCGACCGTCACGAAGGAGCACCCCCAGCAGTAGAACCCGCTGTCCGCGTTGACAAAGTGCACGTTGCGCACCCACGAGTGCGACAGCTGGTTGAAGTGCAGGGCGTTGTACCCGGCCTCGAGCAGGTGGCCCGCGTAGGGCCGCAGCGGGAACTCGAACGAGAGGTCCTCGACGCCCACGTCGCGCGCCAGCGGCGCAAATAGGTGCAGCTCTGGAAGCCACGCGCCCGTCACGTCGGTCGGCAGCGGCCTCTCGAGGCGCACCCAGTCCTTGCCCGTGGCCACGACGCGCGAGTAGTGGCGCACCACGTGCGCCTGGGGGTTCATGATGCCCGGAGAGTACGGGGTGTAGTTTTTGCCCGAGCCAAAGGCGCCGCCGTCAAAGGCGCCGCGCACGAGCGAGCCATCCGGCGGGTTGCTCATCAGAAGCTTGACCCACGTGGTTCCCGGGACCACGCCCGCCGAGGGCGGCTCGGTGCCCAGGGGAGGGGCGTATTTGAGGCCCCAGGTCGGGCGGCCCGGCCGGGCGGCGTCCGGGGACGTGCTCAGGCGCAGGATCGTGTCGCCGCGCCGGGCGGGCTGGGAGACCTTGGCAATGAAAGTCGGCCGGGGCCAGCGCCACGACTCGTACGAGACCGCGTCCCACCCAAACAGGTTGAGGAATCCCGTGCCGTGCGAGTGGTCCGACGTGCCGACCACCCCTCCCTCGCGGTAGTTGTTGCCGTACACCTCGGAGAGCGAGCGCGGGAAGTAGAGCACGGTCTTGCGCGGCCCCGCGCCGCGCAGCACGAGCGGGCGGCGCGCGTCGACGTTAGTCAGAGCGCGCGTGATGCGGTAGACGCCTTCGGGAATGAACAGGGCCCCATTCTTGAGCCGGGCCGTGTCGTTGAGCGCGCGCTGGAACGCCAGGGTGTCGTCCGTGCGGTTGTCGCCCGCGGCGCCGTAATCCCGCTTCAGGTCGGCGACCACAGGGATGGCCGAGCGCGGCGGCAGGCCCTCGGCGCGGCCGTGGCCGTAGCCCGCAAACGACCAGTCCTGCTGCAGCGGGCCGCGGGCCGGGTCCCAGAGCTCGCCCGCGCAGCCGAAGAAGGCCGAGGGGGTGGTGACGTTGGCGTTGCGCGCGGCGGCGTCGGTCGACGAGGCGGCCTCGCCGCTGGTTCCCGGGCAGCGGGGGCAACGGGGCGACGGCAGCGCGGCCGAGGACGACGGCGGCCAGAAGCAGCAGGGCGCGCCCGCGTGGCAGGCGTAGCCGGTTTCGGTGTAGGCTGGGGGAGGGACGAGCGGCGTTGGCGGCGCGCCCAGCCGCGCGAGGCGCATGGCCGCCTGCAGGTCCGGCGGGTGCACGGCCTGGGCGGGGGACTCGAGCCACCACCCGAGCGCCGAGGGGACGCCGAAGGCGAGCTCGGGCGACGACGACGGCGACGGCGCGACGCCAGAGGCCGACGACACGGGCGTCCCCACGGCCGTGAGCAGCGGGCCGAAGGTGCGCTTGGGCGCCGGGATGAGGGGCGCGCCGCGGGACGCCGAGCCGGACGCCACGACGTTCCACACCGTGAAGCGCGCCGCCGCCTTGTGCCCACCGTACGCAGAGGAGATCGCCTGCGCCGCGCCAAACAGGCGCGAGCCTGCGCCGGCGTCGACGGCCGAGACCAGCGCGCCGAAGGGGCCGCCGCCGGTGGCGTCGACGCTCAGGTCGGCCGCCCGCCCGCGCGCGACGGCGTGGTTCAGGCCCGGGCCGTTGAGCCACACGTCGCGCGCGAAGCGGGCATCGACCGCAAAGTCCTCCACGAGCACGTCGCTGCCCCACTTGAGGACGACGCCGGCCGCGCCGCTCTCGGCGCCGCGCGCGTATGCCCCGCCCGCCGTCGTCCCCCCTCCCGCGCCTCCGCTCGTCGTCAGGCGCAGCTTGCGCACCGTGCAGAAGTGCGCCCGGTCGAGCACCACGGCCGTGTCCGCGTTCTGCACCACCACGTCGTCCACCCAACACTGCGCCGTCGACCAGAAGCCGATGGCGTTGAACCCGGCCTCGCGCCCCAGGCCCCGATAGGGCGTCGGCGGGAACGACACGGTCAGCTTTTCGACGCCCGCGCGCACGCGCGTCAGCGACTCGAGGCGCCACAGCTCCGGCTTGAAGGTGGTCAGGACGTCGAAGGGCAGCGTGCGCTCGAGCACTACAAACCCCTTGCCGACGGCCTGGACGCGCGAGTGGAAGCTCAGGGCGTCCGGGCGGCTGGCGTAGGCCGGAAGCTCGGAGAAGGGCGCCGGCGACGGCGAGGAAAAGGGGGCGGCGAGGCCGCCGCCGCTGACGTCGTTGAGCTCGGCGATCAGCCCGCCCGCGGGCAGCGAGTCGAGCACCAGCCGCACCCACTGCCCGGGAAACAGCTTGGACGTGTCCGCCACGGCGAGCGTGCGCGCGCCCCGGGCGCCCGGCCCGACCACGGCCGACAAGAAGTATTTGCCGGCGTCGAAATTCTCCGAGCCGGCGAAAAAGATGAGGCTGCCGTTGCCCGTCCAGCGGCTGTTGCCCTCGACGGTCGGGTTGCGCGAGAAGGCCGTGCCGTTGCTGCCGTAGATGTCCTGCAGCGACCGCGGGAAGTAGAGGGTCGTGCGGTCAGGGCCCGCGCCGCGCAAGACCACGCGCTTTGGGATGAAGATGGGATTCTGGAACACGAATGTCCCCTCGCCAAACAAGAGGGCGCCCTCGGCCGCGCCCATGTCGCGGATCGCGGCGGCGACCGCGGGGCCGCAGTCGGAGCGCCCGTCGCCCACGGCGCCGTACTCGGCGACCGCGACGGCCACGGGGACGGCCGGGATCTCGACTTCGCCGGCCATGTAGCCCGCGTAGGACCAGTCGGAGAGGCGGGCGCCGCCGGCCGAGTTGGAGGGGTCGCGCGGGTCGAACAGCTCTCCGCGGCAGCCGTAGAGGCCCGAGGCGCGGACCGGCGGCGGGGGGGCGCCGGCGGCGGCCGTTCCTGTCGTCGTCGTCGTTGTTGCTGCCCCGCCGCCCTCGGGGCAGCGCGCGCAGTCGGACGTGGCGTCCCCGGCCAGGCAGCAAGGGCGGAAGCCGTCCGACGGGTCGCAGACGTAGCGCGGCAGCGCGGGCGCAGCGGCGGCCGCGGCGGCTGCCTTCTCGGCCGCCGCTGCCTCGGCCGCCGCGCGCCGGGCCGCCATCGCCGCGTAAAGATCAAAGGGGAAGACGGGCGGCTGCGCGAGGGATGCGGCGGTCGCCGTGGCGTTGAGGGCCAGGGCCGAGGGCCGGGCCGACGGCGCGAGCACGGGGATCCGCACGACCGCCGAGGGCGAGGCGGCCGCCAGCGCCAGCGACGCCGACGAGACGGCGCCGCCGGCCGGCGGCGCCGGCGCCTCCCACCACCAGTCGAGCGCCGGGTTGGCCTGCGCCGGCGGCCTCGACAGCGGCACGCCCACCAGCGCCACGCCCGGGCCGTGCAGCGGGGGGGGCGGGTCGAGCGCCCTACCGCCGGAAACCCCGCCCGTCCCGCGGGCGCGCACGTTCCAGTAGGTCAGGAAGGCGGCCGAGCGCCGGCCGTTCCACCACGGCGCGAAGGTGAATGCGCGGTTTCCCTTGCCCGCGTCGACATTTGACACGAGCGTCGAGTGCGGGCCCGCGCCGTAGGGCTCGACCGACAGGTCCTCGCCCCGGCCGTTGGCCACGACCGTGCCCACGGCAAGGGGGCCCACGGCCACGTCGCTGCGGAAGCGGCCCGAGACGGAAAAGTCGGTCAGCAGAACGTCCGAGCCGGACTTGACGTGCACGCCCCACGAGCCCGAGAGCTCGGCGCCGCCGGCGCCGCCGGCCAGCGCCGTCGCGTTGCGCCGGCGCGGCTCGTGCGCCAGCTCGAGGCCGCTCGCCGTGAACATGTGCGCGTTCACGAGCACCAGGGCGGCGTCGGCGTTGACCACGCGCACGTCTTTGACCCACGACCCGCGCACGTTGGCGAACAGCAGGGCGTTGTAGCCCTCCTCGCGCTCCCAGCCGCGGTACGGGTTGACGAAAACGAGCCCCGCCTTTTGTCCGGCCGGCGCCCAGGCGGACAGCGGCCCCCACTCGGGGGCGCCGAAGCGGATCGTCAGGGACTCGACGCCCGTCTCGGAGCGGGGAAGCGACTGCTCCACGTCGTGCAGGTGGGCCGCGGCGCCGGCCGAGGGCAGCAGGGGGAAGGGGAGCGGGCGGTGCAGCTCGACGACGGCCTCCTGCCTGGCCGTCGCCGTCGCCGGCGGCGGAGAAACGCGGACGAGCGAGACGACGCGCGCCAGGAACGAGGCGGCGGGCGCGCGCGCGCCGATGGGCCCCGTCCCGGGCGCCGGGTTGGGGATCAGGCCGGCGTACATGGCGCGGCCCACGAAGGCGTTGGAGGCCGGGTTGTCGGCCGTGACGCGGACCCAGTCGCCCGGCGCCAGCACCGCGGCCGCGGACGTCAGCGCGCCGCCGGCCTGGGTGGCGAGGGCGACGCGCAGCCGCGTTGCGCCCTTTGGCGCGTCGGCCACGACCGCCGCCGCGAGCGTGCGCGCCGGGTCGATCACGCTGTTGCCCTCGAACTGCAGGTAGGCGCTGCCGTACGTGTACTCGGACTTGCGCACGCCGCCGGCGCCCAGCGGCCAGCGGTTGCCGCGCACCATCTTGCTTCCCAGCGGAAGGTCGAACAGCAGCGTCGTGTTTTGCTTGCCGGCGCCGCGCAGCACGACCCTCTTCCGGATGATGAGCTGGCGGCGGATGCGGTAGGTCCCCGGCGGCACGTAGAGCACCGCCTGGTCGCTGACGCTGTCGATGGCGGCCTGGAATGCGGCGCCGGCGTCGGCGAGGCCGTCGCTCGGCGCGTAGAACGGCGCGGCCGCCACGCTGGCGGACGGCGGGCGCGAGGGGAGCGCGGGCGCGCCGCTGCCGCCGCCCTCGCCGATGCTTCCGTCGCCGCGGCCGTAGCCGGCGAACGACCAGTCGGACAGACGCCCGGCCGGGTCGAAGCGCTCGCCGCCGCAGCCGTAGAGGCTCGAAGGGGCGTGGAAGACGGCGGGGCAGGGGGGGCAGGAGGAGGAGGCGGAAGGGGAGGCGCAGCAGACGTCGCCGGCGGACGTGCAAAAATAGGCGGGCGGCGCTTGTGCTTGCGCGGCGGGGGCGGCGGCGAGGAGGACGGCCGCGGCGAGCGCGAGCAGGCGCGCGGCCACGGAGTGGCGGCGGCCCGCCATCCTATGCCTTGATGCTTGGCGCTGGGCGGAGGCTGTTCCCCCACGCGCGCGTGAAGGAAAAAGGGAAAAGGGCCTTTCTCTCTCTCTTCTCTTGTTGCCGTTTTTGTGCGAGGGGGGAGAGAGGAGAGGCGGAATCGCGCGGCGGCGGCGGCAGCGCAGGAGGTAATCAAACGATGTGCGCGCGCGTGCGGTGTCGATCGCGATGTGTTATGGCCGGGCTCGCGAGAAGCACCAAGTATTTGGTGAAGTCGCGTGTGGGGCTCGCGCTACAAGGGACGCGATTTGACGCTCCTGTGCTTGGCGGGGGCGAAGGTCTCGCTCGGTTTTCGGCGGCCTTTGAATCCCCGGGCGGCGGGCGGCAGCTACCGTCTGTCGGCGGCGGTCGGTCGGTCGAAAAGCCGACCGCTGGGAAGAAACAAGGATCGGCGCGCCGTGCACAGGACCCCTCCCCTTACCGCAACCACACGTTGACCAGCTAGACCAACCACTCCTCTTATTGGAAAGTCGTTTTGGAATCGACCTCGATCCGCCCCTCCTCCGCCCACCCCTCCCCCTTTTTCTTTCTCAACCACCCTCCCCTCCTCGCGGCTTCCGAAATCGTCGCGGCAATCGGAGAGCCTCCTCCGGCATTCCAAACGAGATCGATTGGACCTTTCAACGACACGTCACAGCGCATCGAGCGCAGAGGGCGTGAGGGGGATGGCCGCCGCTCGGGCGGGCGCTGGCCGCGGCGGCGCGCCATCGCCGCCGTCGTCGGCCGCGGCGGCAGCTGTGCGCTCGTCGAGCTGCCGCCGCCGCCGCCGCCCGCGCGCCTCGCTCCGGCTCGTGCCGCTCTTTCTGCTTGCGGCCGTCGCGCTGCTGCTGGTCGGCCTGGCCGCGGCCGCCGCGCCGGCCGCCAGCGCCCAGGCGAAAAAGATCATAAGCAGCAAAAGCAGCAGCAAGAGCAGCAGCGGCAAAAGCAGCAGCAAAGCTCAACAGCCGCAGCGGCCGGCGGCGCGGCCGCCGCCCCCGCCTGCCGCCGCCGCCGCTGCCCCCGCGCAAGCCAAGAAGGCCGCCGGGCAGGTCCCCGCCAGCAAGCCGCAGCCGCAGGCACCGCGGCAGAAAGCCGCCCCTCCGACCAAGGCGGCCAAGCCTTCAGGCGTGGCGGCCGCCGCGAAAGCGACGGTTTGGGCGGCGGCGCCGCCGCCGCCCCCGGCCAAAAAGGCGGCGGCGCCGCCGCCCGCGGCCAAGAAGGCGGCGCCGCCGCCGCCCGCGGCCAAGAAGAAGGTGGCGCCGCCGCCGCCCCCGGCCAAGAAGGCGGCGCCGCCGCCGCCCCCGGCCAAGAAGGCGGCGGCGCCGCCGACCCCGGCCAAGAAGGCGGCGGCGCCGCCGCCCCCGGCCAAGAAGGCGGCGGCGCCGCCGCCCCCGGCCAAGAAAGCGGCGGCGCCGCCGCCCCCGGCCAAGAAGGCGGCGGCGCCGCCGCCCCCGGCCAAGAAGGCGGCGGCGTCGCCGCCGCCGCCGCCGCCGCCGCCGCGCGCCCGGCCCGCTCCCACTCCCGCGCCCAAGGCGGCGGCAGCAGCAGCAACGGCAGCATTGCCCGCCAAAAAGGTCGCAGCGGTGGCCCCAAGCGTGGCCAAGGCGGCCTTCGGCTCCCGCCCCCCCGCCAAGCCGCCGCCACCGCCGCCGACCCGGTCGCCGCCGCCGTCCAAGTCGCCGCCGCCGCCGCCGCCCCGGGCGCCGCCCCGGCCGCCCGGCGCCGCCGCCGCCGCCCCCCCCTCGCGCCTGCCGCCCCCCCTGCGCTCCTACTGCGACCTCCACACGCGCACGCCGTGCTGCTGGCCGACCGACCCGGCCGTGCCCCAGCCCCCCTTGGGGCCCTGGGGCCCCCTGCCGCCCTTTGAGCAGCCGAAAGTGGGCGCCGCCGCCGAGGCAGACTATTTTGACGGCTCGAACGACCCGCGGCCGCCGCCGCCGGCCCGCGGCGCCGGCGCGCCCGCCGCGCCGCCGCTCGCGCTCCCGCCGCCGCCGCCCCCCCCGAAGACGTGCCCCCGCTGCTACGCGGCCCCCGGGTCCGACGCCGCGGCCGTGTCGCGCCTGGCGGCCATGAGTCCGCTGTGGGGCTGCCGCGGGGAGGGCTTTTACGGCGAATCGGCGCTTGCGGGGAGGGCTGCCGCCGCCGCCTTTGCGTCCGCCGCCCTCGCGCGCGCCAACGGCGCCGACCCGACGCGCGGCCCGGCCGTCGCCCTGGGGCCCGGCGGGCTCTTTGGCGGCGGAAGCGCAGCTTCCCCATCCCCGGCGTCCCCCGCCGCCCGGCTCGCCTGGGACTGGGGGCGCGCGGGCTACGGCGGGGGCGGCGCCCGCGCCCTCGCGCCGCCCTACCCGCGGCAGACCGCCGACGTCCGACGCGACTTTGGCGCCGCCGGCGACGGCCGGCGCGACGACAGCGGCGCCTTTCTGCGGGCGATCGCGGCGGCCGGGGCGGCCGGCCGCGGCGGCGGATACGTCTTGTACGTGCCGCCGGGCACGTACAACATCACGCGGCGCCTGGTGATCCCCTCGCGCCTCATTATCCGGGGCGCGGGCCGAGGCGAGACGACGCTGCTGTTCCCCGCGTCGCCCGCCGACGCCGGCGCCGCCGGCGCCGCCGCCGAGGCCGGCGCCAAGGCCGCCGCCGCCAACGCCACCTCGGCCGCCATCAGGCGCCGGTCCTCGGCCTCCGCCCCCGCTGCCAGCCCCTACGCCTACGGCTCGCCCAGCTGGATCGCGTTCGAGGGCCCCTCTGGCGGCGCCGGCGCCGGCGCCGCCCCCCTTGCGGCCGTGCCCGGCGCCGTGCTCGCCGCGACGGCGCGGCGCGGCGACCGCGTCCTGGCCCTGCGCTCGACCGACGGGCTGAAGGCCCTGGACAACGTCGTGCTGGTCCAGGAGGCGGCAGGGGCGGCGGCGGCGGCGGCGTCGGCGGCCGGGAAGAAGCCCGCCGCCGCCGCCGCCGCCGCCGCCCGCCCGTCGTCCTCCTCCTCCTCTGCCGACTTTTTGAGCCGCGTCTTTCTCTGGGGCAGCGCCCTCCCGCCGGGCGTCCCGCTCCCCTCCTCCTCCCTCCCCCGGCCCTCGGCCCGCCTCTCGGCCTCGGTCTCCCGCGTCCTCAACGCCACGCACGCCGAGCTCGACCGCGCCCTCCCCTACGACGCCCTGCCCCTCTTTGGCGCCCGCCTGCTGCCTGCCGCCGCCGCGGCCGCCTCTGCCGCCAGCGGTAAGGGCCTTGCTGCCGCCGCCGCCGCTGCCGCCGGCACGGCCTGTGCCCTGGAGCACCTGACCGTCTCTTTTCCCTGGACGCCCTACCCAGGGCCCGGCAACGAGAAGGGACTCAACGCCGCGTCCTTTGCGCGCCTGACGCACTCTTGGGTGCGGGACGTCGCCTTTGCCAACGCCGACGCCGCCGTCGCCCTGCGCGACGTGAGCGCCTTCACGGTCGTCGGCGCCTCGTTCCGCACCGGGCGCGCGGGCAGGCACGCCACCGCCGCGTCGCAGGGCCACAGCGCCGGCCGATCCGTCTCGGTGCGCGGCGCATCGTCGGACGTGCTGCTGCACGGGCTCGATTTTCAGCTCCGGGGCTTCGTCGACGTCTCGGTCGGCGCGCACGCGTCCGGCGTCGCGCTCGCCAGCAGCCGCGGGCAGGACCTGAGCGTCGCCGCCGAGGGCGGGCCCGCGGGCCCGTTCGCGGCGCTCGTCACGGCGGTCGACTTTGGCGCGGCGACGCGGCCCTGGGGGTCGCCCGGCAGGGGGGCCTCCGCCGCCGGGTTCACGGCTTGGAACTGCTGGGCGGGCCCCGCCTCGGACTCGCCCGCCGCCGCGTCCGCCGACGGCGCGAAGGGGACGAGCCTGCCCGCGCCGCCGGCCGCCGCGCTCGGGCCCGGCGCGGTCCTCTTCTCGGCGCGCCTGCGCCCAGCGGCGGGGGCCGGGGCGCCGCCCTTTGCGCGCGGGCGGGAGGGGTGGTCCGTTGCCGCCGCCGACGAGCCGTTTGGCGTGCGCGCGTGGCCGCCGGACCTGGCGGCGGCGATGAGGCTCGCACGGCCCTCAGCGGCGGCCGGAGCGGCGGCGGCGCCGGGGCGGTGGGACCCGCTCGCGGGCGCCGCCGCCTACGCCAACAACGCGACGGCGCCTCCCGCGGCCGCGATGCCGCCGCCGCCGCCGTCGCTCGTGGGCGCGGACGTCGCGCCCGGCGCGGGCTGGGGCCCGGTCGTCGGCCCGGGCCCCGCGCCGCCGCCCACCCTCACGCCGCAGCAGCGCGAGGCCGGCGCGCTCGCGGCCGGCGCCGCCGCCGCCTGGCGCCGCGCGGCCGCCGACGCGCGCGCCCTGGCCGACGCCCTCGAGGGCAAGCCCGAGCGCCTGCCGCCGCCCGTGCCCATCCAGCCCTTACTGCCCGTCTCCGTCGCCCGCGCCGCGGCCGCCTCGGGCGTGCCGCCCCTCGCCGCCGCCCCCTGGCCCTCGACCGCGCCCTACGCGCCCGCCGCCCTGCGCGCCGTGGCCGCCGAGCTCGACCGCGGCCTCTACGCCTGCGACCGCGCCAAGGCGGCGGCCGGCCTGCCCGCCGAGCGGCAGCGGTGCTGCGTGCCCCCCGCGTTGCTGCCGACCGCTGCCGCCGCCGCCGCCGCCCCCGCCCCCCTCGGCGTGCGCGCGCCCTCGGAGCCCGACTGCCCCGCGTGCCCGGGCGGCGGCGGCGACTTTGCCCTGCCCTCGGCGCTCTACGGGTGCGCGGGCGAGCTGTGGGACCCCGCCGGCCGCCTGGCGGACTGGTCCTGGGCCGGGTGCCGGCTCGGCAGGGGGCCGCCGGGCGCCGCGGAGCTGCCGGCGACCGAGGATTTTAAGGCCGACTACGGCGCCGTGGGGGACGGCGTGGCCGACGACACCGAGGCCTTTTTGCGGGCGCTGCAGACGGTGGACAGGCCCAAGGCGCCCGCGGCCGCACCTACCGCTGCTGCTACTGCCCCTGCTGCCGCCAAGAAGCCGGCGCCGGCGCGCAGGCGCGAGGCCGGGGAGCGGCCGACGACGCCGCCCGGGAGCGGCGGCGGCGGCGACGGCGACGACGACGGCGGCGCGGCCCCCGCCGACGCCCCTGCCTCCCCATCGCCCGCGGAGCACCTGCTCGGCGGGCTCGAGACGACGCGCGGCGAGGCCCGCCGCGTGACGTACGCCTCCTGGGCCGTCGACCCGACCCTCACGCTGCTGCTGGACGCGGAGGGCGGCGCGGCCGCGGCCGTCGTCGCGGCAAGCGACGGCGTCGGCGGCGGCGGCGGGGGCGACGGCGACGGCGAGGGCGGCGCCTCCCTCGCGGGCGACGGCGGCGCGCCCGTGGTCGCCGGCGCCCCGGGCGCGAGCGGCGTGCTGTTCCGCGGCACGATCGAGCTGCTCTCCGCCGAGCGCCCGGGCGCGGGCGTGGGCGCGAGGCGCCGGGCGCCGGGGGAGGAGAGCGGCCGGCCGCCGCGCCCGCTGGCCGAGCTCGCCCTGAGCGGCGCGCTCGGCGAGGACGGCGCGCGGGAGGACGACTTTGCCTCGGCCGCCTCGGGCGGCTCTACGTTTGCGCTGTCGCTTCCTGGGGCGGGGGCGGGCGCGGGCCTCGGCGCCGCCGGCCCGACCGGCGCGGCCGCCTCGATCGCCGCCAGCCGGCGCCGCCGCGCCCTGCTGCAGTGGATGGCCGGCGCCGCGGAGGGCGCAGTGGGCGCGCCGCTCGCCTCCTCCCTGCACGCGGCGGGGTCGCCGCTGTCGACGATGCTGGGGGGCTTGGTGGTGGCGGCTGCGTCGCCCTCGGCGCCCGCCGAGCTCGTGTTCTTCCCGGCGACGACGGCGGCGGCCGCGGCCGACCCCGCCAAGCCCCCCCCCAAGCAAGAGGCGGCCTCGCCGTCGCTGCCCGCGCTCATCTCGACCGCCGCGCGCGCGGTCGACGTGGCGTGGATGCTCGAGGGCCTCCCGTCCTCGACGCACCCGGAGCACGGCCCGGTCGCGCCGGCTGCGGCGGCAGGAGGAGGAGGACGGGCGGGGGCACGCACTCTGTCGTCCTCGTCCTCGCCCTCGTCCTCGCCCGCCCGGCCGGCGACGCGGGCCCGGCCGCCGCCCCCGCCGCCGCGGCCGCCAGGCCGGCCCGTCCCCGCGCCCGCCTCCCCCCCGCTTCCCTCAACCCCCCCCCCCCCCTCCTCTCCCCC
>Ga0209491_10002323_pt1 | contig 34195 bp, 35 predicted proteins | sample BON02_FD_187213 | JGI IMG/M metagenome (GOLD analysis project Ga0209491, IMG submission 187213) | Freshwater microbial communities from Lake Bonney liftoff mats and glacier meltwater in Antarctica - BON-02 (SPAdes) (version 2) | ecosystem: Environmental > Aquatic > Freshwater > Ice > Glacier... | reverse complement strand
ACGCAAGCCTCAAGCTCAATACGGTCTGATGAGGAAAGAAAGCCGGTGCGGATCATGGGCATAGCTGAATCGTTCCAAGCCCAGCCGTCAAGCCATCAAATTCGGCTTCCGCAGGACTCGGAGTATAGTATATTGTTTCGCGCACCCAAGTTCACCGGAGGGTGTTAAGCGCCTAAAGCCACTTTACGTTGGTCAGTTTTTGACTTGCCTGGATTGGACGGCGCAACCTTGTCGTTTGCTTGCTATCTGGACGACGGTTATGGAGAGGGCGCCACAGTCGTGACGCTGGCCGGACACTTTGGGTTGAACGACAACTGGGTTCGCTTTGAACAAGAAGCGCAAAAAATATATATCGCTCATGGCGTTGAAGTGCTGCACACAAAAGATCTGCATTCAACAAGAGGTGAGTTTGAAGGCTGGCAACTCAAGCGAAAAGACGCGTTTTCTGTGGATCTTTTTCGATCACGCGCTCTTTGAGCAAGGCATTTTCGCGCGTTAACAAAAATACCGCGCAAATATCAGCGCTTGGAATGCTTTTTGGGATGGTAAGAAACGCTGTATGCAAGAATGAGGGATTGTTGGAGATTAGCGGTGAACGCGATGTCTCTTACCTCATTGAAACCGGCAACAAGAACAATGCCGAAATTCTTAAAAACTTCAATGATCATAAGGCAAAAGACGAGGACCCGATCCCGCAAGTCAAATCTCTTTCCTTCGTAAAAAAACGAGTGCTTCGCAATACAACTTGCTGACTTTTGGGCCCTCTATTCTCGGCGGGCGGCAACCAAGTTGCTCCAAGACAACTTTGTGCATGACCACCAAATGGCAAACTATTTTGACCGTGTCTCCTATGGCGCATTTAGTAATTGTCGGCATACACTGAACGTCGTTCATGGGTCGCTGAGTAGCCCTGTGGGCGAACCAACCAAACTATTGGTAGGAAACACTGAGACCGACCAACTGGGTCCAATGCCGGGCAAGGAATCGATAGCTTCTTTGCGGAAATAGTCTTCCTAAAGATTCATATTGGCAATCGGTGGAAGTGTAATGTGCGTGTGTTTTTCGGAGGACCGGAATCATCATTAGTGATCTGACGCCGTTGCGTCCGTGCGGCCTTCTTTCTACTTGTCCTCCCGCACAACAGCCCGCCGAAGGACCAAGAACACGGATACTGCATCGCTCGCCCGTCGTTTCACGGCCTGACCCTGTCTGTCGGGCGCAATGCCGGACGTGGCGACAAGCGATTTGGCCTTGTGCGCGGAGGAGGGAGGCTTCACACTTGTCGCTGGAGCGTTCGGGCCTTGGGCGCTGGTAAAAGGGAACGATACAACATGCTGAAAATATACGGATTTCCGGCGTCGAATTATTTCAACATGGTCAAGATGGCCCTGATGGAGAAGGGCGCTCCGTATGAAGAGGTTCGCGTCTATACGGGACAATCGGAAGACTTCTTGGCCAAGAGCGCAATGGGGAAAATACCCTGCCTGGAAACCCCGGACGGGTTCCTGACCGAAACCAGCGTGATCCTTGAATATATCGAGGACGCGGTGGATGGGCCGTCATTCTATCCGGTCGATGCTTTCGCGCGGGCGCGCGCCAGGGAGCTGCTGAAATATTCCGAACTCTATCTCGAGCTGCCGGCCCGGCGGTGTTATGGCGAGGCCTTTTTCGGAACCGGCCCGGTGTCTGACGAAGTGAAGGACGCTGTGCGGCCAATCCTGGAAAAAGGCTGCCGCGCGATACAACGCCTCGGCCGGTTCTCGCCCTATCTGGCAGGCGATGACGCCTCCTATGCAGACTTCGTGTTCATGCATTCGTTTCCGAATGCTGCGGCGGTGGCGAAGATCGTGTTTGGCTGGAACCTGAATGACGCCCTGCCCGAGGCGGCGAAGCTGCTGGAGCGCCTCAACCAGCGCCCCGTTGCGATCAAGGTGGCCGAAGATGCCAAGAACGGCATGCGGGAATTCCGGGAAGCCTATGGCATGAAAGGCTGACCCGTGCGGGTGATGTCCCCGGCGTGAGTGGGCGTGTCGCCCCTTGCATCGGGGCGCCGGTTTTCATAGATAGCAAGCCACGCTGACGCCTACGGAAGGGTATGGACAATGGATTTTGCGACGCTCGACCCTCGCTGCATCTCACCTTTGTCGAAAGTCGCTTCCCATGCCTGCGTTTATCACCCTGAATGCGGTTTTCCTTTCCAGGCCTGATGCCCGCCCGCTGTTCGACGGCCTGACACTGTCTGTCGGACAGGAAAGGATCGGCCTTGTCGGGCGCAATGGTTGTGGCAAGTCCACGCTGCTGAACCTGATCGCGGGCGACGCGGTGCCCGCCAGCGGATCGGTGCATCGCGCCGGGACGGTGGGGCGGCTGGTGCAGGTGCCCGATGGGGGGGGCGAGCGTGGCCGAGGCGCTGGGCGTGGCGGACGGGCTCGCCTGCCTTAAACGGCTTGAGGCGGGGCAGGGGAGCGTCAGTGACGCGGCCGAGGCGGACTGGACGCTGGAGGCGCGCCTCTCCGACGCGCTGGCGGAGACGGGCCTGCCGGGGATGGTCCTGGACCGGCGCATGCGCACGCTGAGCGGCGGCGAGCGGACGCGGGTGATGCTGGCGCGCCTGTTGCTGGCAGCGCCGGACGTGTTGCTGCTGGACGAGCCGACGAACAATCTCGATGCGGATGGACGTGCCGGGATCAGTGACCTGCTGGCGCGCTGGACAGGCGGGGTCGTGGTCGCGAGCCATGACCGGGCGCTGCTGGAACGGGTCGATCGAATTGTCGCATTGTCGCCGGTGGGGGTGACCGTGTTCGGCGGCGGCTGGAGCGACTTCAAGGCGGCACGCGATGCGGCGCGGGAGCGGGCGGAGGCGGAACTCGACCGGACCGGGAGCGAGCTGAAGCGGGCGGAGCGTGAAGCGCAGGATGCCCGGGAGAAACAGGACCGGCGCGACAAGAGAGGCCGCGCGAATCGGGCCAGGGGCGACGTGCCGAAAATGCTACTGGATGCGCGCAAGCAACGGGCGGAGGCGACGCGGGCGCGGGGCGACGATGTGGCCGAGCGGCTGACCGAGGCGGGGCGCGAGGCATTCGAGGCGGCACGTGCGGGTGTAGAGGTGGAGACGCCACTGCATATCGACCTGCCCGAGACGGGCCTGGCGCCTAGCCGGGACCTGCTGAGCTTGCGCGATGTGGTGATGGCTCGCGGGGGGCGGCACCGGTTCGGGCCGCTGTCGCTGGACGTGCGCGGGCCGGAACGGATCGCTGTGTGCGGCGCGAACGGGTCGGGCAAGACGACGCTGCTGCGCCTGATCATGGGGGAGGTGGGGCCGGACGCGGGCGAGGTGCGCCGCCTGACGGATCGGATGGCGATGCTGGACCAGCATGTCAGCCTGCTGAAGGGGGAGGAGAGTGTGCTGGAGAATTTGCGGCGGCTGAACCCGGAGTTGAGCGAGAATGCGGCGCGGGCCGTGCTGGCGCGGCTTGCCTTCCGCAATGCCGGCGCGCTACAGCTGGCAGGTACGCTGAGCGGCGGCGAGCGGCTGAGGGCGGGCATGGCGTGCGTGTTCGCGCGGGCCGAGCCGCCGCTGATGCTGTTGCTGGACGAGCTGACCAATCACCTGGATCTTGCAGCAGTGGAATTGTTGGAAGACGCGCTGTCAGGCTTTGATGGCGCGCTGGTCGTTGTCAGCCATGATTCGGATTTCCTCAGCGCGTTCGGCGTGACGCGCGAGGTGCGGCTCTAGTCCGCGAGGGCAGCTTCGATGTCGGCGACAAGTTCGGCATCAGCGGGTTTCGTGGCTGACGGGTAGGCCTTGACGGGCGTGCCCGCGCCATTGGTGAGCACTTTGTGGAAGTTCCACTTGGGCTGGGCCACCTCGCCGAGTGCGAAAACGGCATTGACGTAGAAGGGATGCTCCTTGGCACCGGTGACGGCGTATTTTTTCGTCAGCGGGAACGTGACGCCGTAATTGATCTGGCAGAAGGTTTTCACTTCGGCCTCGGTGCCGGGCTCCTGGCCGCCGAAATCGTTCGACGGCACACCAACAATCACGAGGCCCCTCTCCTTGAAGGTCTCGTAGAGTTCCTCAAGGCCGGCATATTGGGGCGTGTAACCGCATTTCGAGGCGGTATTGACGACGAGGACGGCCTTGGCGCCGAGTTGGGCGAGGTCGAGCGGCTTGCCGTCTATGGTGGTGAATTCGGTGGTGTGCATGGCTGGAGTCTCCGGCGAGGTGAGGGCGGCGGAGGATGTGTCAGCGAGCGCGACGCAGGGCAGGGTGGCCAAGACGGCCAGACAGGCGAGCGGGCGAAACGGCATGGCACGGAATCCTTCCGGGGTTACCGGTCTCATGTAGGGCAAACGGCGCGCGTGTCACACAGGCAGGACAAATCTTATCGAGGGATCACGACCGACCGGGCGCGCTTACTTGGTTTTTTCGTTCCCGTGGATGCCGGTTCGATCTCGAATGTCATCTGCAGGTTGACGCGATAGCTCGCGATCTTGCCGTTCTTCACGGTGGTTGACATGTTGTTGACATTGGCCGAGGCGAGGCCGCGGACGGTCTTGGAGAAACGGCTGACGGCGTTCTTGATCGCATCCTTGAAGGAGACTGTGGACTCGGCGAGAATCTGTTGGGATTGCATAATGGCCATGGGGGCCCTCCTTGTTCAAGTGTGGAACAGGTAGACCATAGAACGCCTAAAAGGCGTATTTTCCAAGATGACTCTCGTGAAACGGGAATACGGTGAGCGGGCGGGGCCGGGTCTAGCGCATCAGCGCGAGGCCGACTTCGGAGCCTTCCTGCCAGATCACGCGGGCCTGGCCGCTGACATTTACGGCCCTGGCATTGACCGTGACGAAGTCCGGCATGATTTCATTGGTGGGAAAACGGATACGTACGCCGTTCGGCGTATAGTCGAGCACAATGCCCTTGCGCGTATAGCCCGACTCATAGGTGACCGAGGCTTCGCGATAGGATGCACCGCGCAGGGGACGCGGCGTGTCCTGCTCTGGTGCAACAGCATGCTCAATCCGATCGTCGGCGGGGGCGACAGGCTTTTTGGATCCGAACACACGGGTCATCAGGGACATCAATATATACTCTCTCAGATTCGACTGAACCAGTTCAGTTCATTCACCCGACAGGCGTGCAAATATCACGCCAAGCGTTAACCGCGCCTTAGAAACGGCGAAAGTGGACAAAAAAAGCGGCGCCCGGAGCGCCGCTTTCTCTGCTATCAACTACAGGTAAGCAGATTACCAAATTTTGATGCGCTGTTCCGGCGGCAGGTAGAGTGCATTGTCCGGCGTGACGCCGAATGCCGCGTACCATGCATCAAAATTGCGCACGATTCCGTTGACCCGGTAATTGGGCGGCGAGTGCGGGTCGGTCAGCATCTGACGGCGCATGGCCTCTTCGCGGTTCTTCGAACGCCAGACCTGGGCCCAGGACATGAAGAAGCGCTGGTCGCCGGTCAGGCCGTCGATCACCTTGTCTTCTTTGCCGTCCAGGCTGAGATGGTAGGCCTTGTAGGCCATTGAGAGGCCGCCAAGGTCGCCGATATTCTCGCCGAGCGTCAGCGCGCCATTGACGCAGGTTTCGCCGTCATCATAGGGGCAGAAGGCATTGTACTGAGCGACGAGCGCACCGGTCTTGGCCTTGAAATTGGCCTCATCCGCAGCCGTCCACCAGTTGCGCAGCATGCCGGTGCCGTCTGACTTGGCGCCCTGGTCGTCAAACCCATGGCCGATTTCGTGGCCGATCACGCCGCCGATGGCGCCGTAATTGACGGCCGGGTCAGCGCTGAGGTTGAAGAAAGGCGGCTGCAGGATAGCGGCCGGGAACACGATCTCGTTGCGGTTGGGCGAATAATAGGCGTTCACCGTCTGGGGCAGCATGCCCCATTCCGTGCGGTCGATCGGCTGACCGAGGTCGGACAGCATGTCCTGGTAGGCCCAGGTATTGACGGCCATCTGGTTGGCGAAGGCATCATCGCTGACGACAAGGCTGTCATAGGTCTCGAACTTTTCCGGATAGCCGATCTTCGGCGTGAACAGGTTCAGCTTGGCCTCGGCTTCGGCCTTGGTCGCCGCGCCCATCCAGTCGAGGGATTCAAGGTTTCCGGACAGGGCGACGCGGAGGTTGGCGACGAGTTGGTCCATCGCGGCCTTGTTCTCGGCCGGGAAGTAGCGCGCGGCATAGACCTTGCCGACCGCTTCGCCGACGGAGTTCTCGACCGTGTCGACACCGCGCTTCCAGCGCTCGCGCTGTTCCTCAAGGCCGTTCAGGGTCTTGCCATAGAAATCGAACACGGTGTCGTCGATGTTGGCGGGCAGGACGTCGGACGTGTCAATCAGGAGGTGAGCGGTGAGGTAGGCCTTCCACTGGTCCATCGGTGCCGTCTGCATGACCTTGAACAGGCCGGGTACGCCGCCGCCGGACACTTTCGCCAGCTGGTCAGCATCAAGGCCGTTCTCGGCAATCTCTTCTGCCGTGGGAGTAACCTGGCGCACGACGAACGCGGCCTGGTCGCCAAGGTCGAGCGCGTCGATCAGCGTGGCGGTCGGAAAGGCACCGCCAAGGGCGATGAGCTCGGCCTTCGTCACCTTGTTATAGGTTAGGTTGCGGTTGCGGCCTGCGGCGCGGTCCCAATGGGCTTTCGCAATCTCGGTCTCGAGGGCGATCACCTTGTCGGCGGCGGCATCGGCGTCGTCATAGCCGGCTGCGCCGAGCAGGGAGGACAGCATGGCCTTGTAGGCGGTGCGCAGCTCGGTGTTCTCGTCCTTGTCGACGAGATAATAGTCGCGATCGCCCATGCCGAGGTCCGCCTGGGTGATGTAGAAGATATACTGGTCGGTCTGCTTGGAATCGACATCGACCCAGCCGCCGACCGGTGCGGTGAAGCCGTTGGCGCCGAAGACTTCTGCGAGGTCTTCGCGCGTCTCCATGGCCTGGATTCGGTCGAGATAGGACTGTACCGGGGAGAGGCCTTTCGCTTCGATGGCAGCGGTGTCGAGGTAGGCGTTATAGATGCCAGCGACCTTGCCTTCCAGCGTGGCCGGGTCCGGCTTGGCGGCGGCGAGTTCGTCGATGATCTTGCGCACGCGCTGTTCGGATTTTTCGGCGAGCAGGGTGAACGAGCCATAGCGCGTCCGGTCGCTGGGGATTTCGAACGTGTCGAGCCACTTGCCGTTCACATAGGCATAGAAATCGTCGCCGGGATTCATGTCGGTCTTCACATTGTCGAGGTTGATGCCCCATTGACCCCAGGTGTCAGGCGTGGAGAGCTCCAGTCCCTCGGCGGTGACATATTTGCCGTCGGCGTTGATCACCGGCGCTTCAGCCACTGTGAGTTCGGCGGTGTCGGTCGAGGCTTTGCCCTGTCCACAAGCGGTGAGGAGCCCGATCGCGGCCGCGCCCAGCATTAGATGTTTCATATGTTTCTCCATTTGCTTGGACGTATCCCTTTTCCTCCCTCTCATGGAAGGGGAGGGACGCACCCAGGTTAAGTCACGTGTTCATTCGGCGGGGGCAAAGCCGCCGAGGTCGTCGCCCCGGCTGGTGCCGATCAGTTCGTCTTCATCTACGGTCACTTCGCCGGAATAGGTCTCGCCGATCTGGCGGAACGGCTTGCCGCCCCATGTCCAGCGGAATATCCGCCCGATTTCGACGCCGACGGCATAGAGGGCCGGAACCATGAGCAGGGAGACGAAGATGGCGAAGGCTACCGCGCAGGCGAGCGAGACGATCATCGGCTTCAGGAACTGGGCCTGCACCGAGCGCACGGCGAGCAGTGGCAGGATGCCGACGAACGTGGTGACGGATGTCAGCAGGATAGGACGGAAGCGGGACACGCCCGCGTCCACGAGGGCCTGGATCGCACCGGCGCCTTCATCGCGCCTCCGGTTGACATAGTCGATCAGCACCAGGTTGTCGTTGATAACAACGCCGGCGGCGGCTGCAATGCCGAAGAAGGCGAACATGGCCATCGGTGTGTTGAAGATGGCGAGTCCGAAAATCGCGCCGCAATAGGCAAAGGGGAGGGCCATCATCAGCAACAAGGGCTGGGAATAAGAGCGGAACGCCACAGCCAGCAGAATGTACATCGTGCCGATGGCGATGACGACCAGGCGACCGATCTCGGCGAAGAATTTCTGTTCTTCCTCGAAGCCGCCGGCTTCGCCGCGCTGCACGTCAGGGAAGTGCTTCTCGAAATCGGGCCAGAAGTCCTTTTCCATGGCGCCCATGACCTGGCCGCGACCGCCTTCGCCCTTGATCTCGGCATAGACTGAAACCGAACGGGTGCGGTTGCGCCGAATGATGCGGTTGATACCGGGGGCATATTCGAAATCGGCGACCTGGGTGACCGGGATTTCGCGGCCGTCGGCGGTGCGCAGCTTGAGGCTGTTGAGGCTGTCGAGGTCAGACCGGGCGGCCAGTGGCAGTCGGACCATGACGCGGACGTCTTCCCCGTTGCGGGGCAGGCGCTGGACCTCTTCACCATAATAGGCCTGACGCAGTTGGCGTGAGACATCGTTGAGCGTGATGCCAAGCGTCTCGGCACCGGGCTTCATCGTGATGCGAATTTCCTCGGCAGAGGATGACAGGTTGTCGCCGATATCATAGGCGCTGGAATAATTGGCGAGATGCGCCTTCACTTCGGCGGCGGCTTCGCGCAGGCGCGCGAGGTCGGGGTGATTGAGAGCAAAGCGCACACCGGTATCATCTTCGTTGAACGTGAAATCGAAGCCGATTTCCTGAGCGTCCTGAATGTCGCCGACCATGTCGCGCAGGCGTTCGGAAATGTCCTTGGAGCGAACCGTGATGGGGCGGACCTCTGGTGGGGCAAGACCAACCCAGGCCTGCACCTGGCGGCCCGCCGCGACGACGGAGGCCTGCACGACGAGGCCGTCTTTCAGTTCCGGATACTCCTTGCGGGTCTCGACTTTCAGCGAGTCGATGCCGGCCTGAAGCTGGTCGCGGACCTGGAGCAGGCGCTCATAGGGCGTGCCCTCGGGCATTTCGATATTGACCTGGATGAGGTCGGCTTCGATTTCCGGCATGAACTGGAACGGGACGATGCCCAGAGATTGCATCTGGATAGCGAGGGCGAACAGGCTGAAGAAGAACGCAACCGTGGCATAGCGAAACCGCACTGCCAGCTCGAGCACCGGCTTGTAGAGATTGTTGGCGAACCAGAGCAGGCTATCGGCGATCCGGCGCTGCAACCTGAGGAACCTGCCGCCAGGCCCGTCAAATTCCTGCTTCTTCATGTGCGACAGGTGGCTGGGCAGGATCAGCATGCACTCGACGATGGAGAAGAGGAGCGCCGCCACGACAACGAAGGTGATCTGCTGTGTGAACATGCGTGTCGGGCCGGTGATGAAGGCCCAGGGCAGGAAGGCGATAATCGTGGTCAGGACGCCGAATATGATCGGCTTGAGGACAAGCTGTGTGCCGACGATGGCCGCGTCCAGGCCTTCCCGCCGGCCACTCTCGACTTCCCGGTGTATGTTCTCTCCGACGACAATCGCGTCATCTACGATCACGCCGATCACCAGCAGCACGGCGAAGGTCGATAGGATGTTCCAGGATACGCCGAAATAGGGCAGCAGCATGATGCCGCCGGCAAAGGCGGTAATGATGCCGACGGTGACCCAGAGCGCAACCATTGGGCGCAGGAACAGGACCAGCACGAGCATGACCAGCACAGCGCCGCTGAGGGCCGACTGGGTGATCAGGTCCATACGTGCCTTGAAGCCCTCCGAGTCGTCCCAGAGAATATCGATCTTGACGGCTTCGGGCAGCAGGCCGTTGGCTGGATCGTTGGCGCGTTTGACGAAGTCCTTGAAGCCATCCGTGTAGGCAATGATATCCATGTCGTCAGGGGAGGGGATCATCACGAAGGCGGTCGGCTCATTGTTGAACGTCGCCTTCAGCTTGTCGCTAACAAAGCCGTCGATGACATTGGCGACGTCGGACACGTAGACGGTGCCTTCATCGGTCGTCTGGCGGATGATGATCTTGTTGAATTGTTCGGCCGTATCGGCGAGCTGGCGTGCCGTTATGTTGACGTCGCCGGTCGAGCTTTCGATCCGCCCGCCCGACGAGTTGAGGGATGATTGGCGGATGGCATTAGCGACGTCGCTGAAGCTGAGGCCGAAGCGGCGCAGGGCCTGTTCGGAGACTTCGATACTGACCTGCTCGTCCAGCGTGCCGTTGAGTTCGGCGAGTTCACCGCCTGGCAGCTTGGCGAATTCGTCACGTACATTGTCGGCGACGCGTTTCAGCGTGCGGGGATCGACCTCGCCGTGAACGGCGAAACCGATGAACCGGTTGCGCTGTTCCCAGCGCTGGATCTGCGGCTGGAAGGCCGCCTGGGGCATGTTGTTGATCTGGTTGACCCGGCGCTCGACGTCCTTGACGAAGATCTCCATATCGACGTCGTCGCGGCCCTTGATATTGACCACGCCAAAGCCTTCGCTGGCGATCGAGGTGATACGGTCCAGGCCGTTGAGATCGGCAACCGCCTCTTCGATGCGCGTGACGATCTGTTCTTCGACATCCTGCGGTGAAGCGCCGTTCCAGGCAACCGACACGGATGCGCCGGTAATGTTCACGACCGGGAACATTTCCTGTTCCATTCGCGTGTAGCCGAAGATGCCGCCGACGAAGGCGACAATCATCAGGAGGTTGGCGGCGACAGCGTTACGGGCGAACCAGGCGACGATTCCGCTCATTGTGGATTACCTTCTGCTCCGGTGACGGCAACGGTGGCCGTGGCATCGCCGGTATCGGATTTCTTGTCGGGCTCGTGGACTTTGACGCGGCCATCCTCAAGCCGTTCCATGACGGTGATGCTCATGCCGTCGAATGGCGCCTGAACGGGACTGGTGATCGCCAGTTCGCCCGCTTCGACGCCGGACCGCACATAGGCGCCGTCGGCATCGGAATAGACGAGATCGACGGTGCGGATCGACAGTTTGCCGTCCGCTGCATTGCCGATGAACAGCTTGTCCTCGCCGCGAAGCGAACCGCGCGGTGCAACCAGAACGTCCGGGATGGTGTCGCCTTCGATCGTGGCATTCACAAACAGGCCCGGCGCCATGGGCGCGTCGCCGTCGGCGCCGGCGCCATAGGGGTCCTTCAGTTCGGCGATGACATTGATCTGGCGGGTCATCGAGTTGACGGCGGCGGCGGTGCGGACGACCTCGCCGGTCCATGTGCGGGGCTGACCTGCGACCGTGGCGGTAAAGGTGACTTTCGGGCCTGGCTGGTCTGCCGATGCGGTGAAGGCGAGGGGGAGGCCGAGGCGACCCATCTGGCCGTCATCAAGCGGCAGGAACACTTCGACGACGTCATTGGCAAAGATCCGGCCCAGCGCGGAGCCTGCGGCGACGACCTGGCCGATATCGACACTGCGTTCGCGTACGCGGCCATCGAAGGGCGCATAGACGGCTGTACGATTGAGACCCAGTTCGGCGTCTTTCAATTGCGCCTTGGCCCCGTCGAGGCTAGCGCGGGCTTCGGCGAGCTGTGGCTCGCGGCGGGCGAGGGGAGATGCATCCTCAAGACCGAGATCCTCAATGTCCTGGACAGCAAGCTCTGCTTCGGCCAGTTCGCGGGCGAGGCGCTGCTCGGCGCTGGCGACGCCGGATCGGGCGCGCACGACGGCGAGTTCATAATCAGCCGCCTCGACGCGGACGAGGAGCTGGCCCTTCTTGATGAAGCCGCCATCGATGAAGTCAGGCGCGACATAGGAAACGCGACCCGAAATCTGCGGTGCGACCACGATTTCGCGGCGCGGGCGGACCTCGCCCTGCGCTTCGACGGTCAGGTGCAGGTCGTCGCGATAGATGGCCTTGGCGAAGACGTTGAGGCCGGCGCGCGCCTCATCTGCCTTTTCCGGTTCGGGCTTGATCTTGCTGAGCACCACGCTGCCGCCGATGCCGACAATGATGATGATCCCGATCGGGGCGAAGATGGAAACGAGACGACCCATAAATACTAGCTCCTGCCGCCGGCGGCGGCGTCCGTGTCAATGTTGTTTGTACCATATTGTGCGCGGGATGTACCGGAGGGCAGGCCGCCGCCGAGGGCGAGGTGATAGGCCACGCGATTGGATGCGCGACTGGCGCGGGCCGACACAAGCTGGCTTTCAGCGGTGAGGCGGCGTGTCTGGGAGTCGATCAGGTTGAAGATCGTGACCGTGCCGCTCGTGTACTGACGTTCGGCCAGTTCTTCGGCAAGGCTGGCTTCTTCGACGGCGCGGACCTGCGCTTCTTCCTGCTTGGCGAGCAGGATGTCGGCGGCCAGCGCATTTTCGACTTCGCGCCAGGCGTCGAGCGCCGCGGCGGCGTAATTGGCGACTGCCGCTTCGGCCTGTGCGACAGCGGCGTCGCGCTGGGCATCCAGGCTGCCTCCGGTGAAGAGCGGCTGGACGAGGCTGGCGATGAGATTGGCCGCGATCTTTTCAGGGTCGAACGCATCCGAGAATTCGGTCGTGCTGGTCGAGGCTGATGCGGTGAGGCGCAGCGATGGCAGCATGGCAAGCCGGGCCTGTTCGGCGCGCAGGCCTGCCGCGGCGATGCGGGCTTCGGCGCCGGCAATGTCCGGACGGCGCGACAGGAGGAGGGCCGGATTGCCTTCGGGCACGATGACGTCAAGCGTCGCGATTTCGGCCGGGGCGTCCAGCTCGGCCGACGGGTAGCGTCCGACCAGCGTTTCAAGGCGCCGGGCGGTTTCGCCGGTGATCTGGCGCCGCGCGGCGATCGAGGCTTCTGCCTGGGCCACCGTGCTGCGGGCGGTGCGCACGTCGAGGGCGTCGGCCAGGCCGCGCTGGAAGCGGCGCTCAGTCAGCGTGCGGACCCGGTCGCGCGCCTCAAAGGTGAGCACGGCGACGCGTTCCTGGGCGAGGGCTTCGTTGAGGTTGATCCAGGCTATCGCCGTCTGGGCGGCAATCGAGAGTTCGGCCGCAGCAAAGTCCGCCTGGCTGGCAGCATAGTCGGCTTCGGCGGCGCCAATGGCAGACCCGAGGCGGTTCCAGAGGTCGAGTTCCCAGCTGGCGTCGAGGCCGACGCCGTAGATGCCGTCGGTGGTCCGGTCAGAACTGCCGCCGAACGTATTCTCGGTGGAGGTCACGCCGGCCGAGGCCGATGCGCTGAGGCTGGGCCGGCGCTGGGCACGGGCGACCCGTGTCGAGGCTTCCGATGCGCGCACGAGGGCGGCCCGGGATTCCAGTGTCGGGCTGTTGGTGAGTGCCTCGTTGACGAGGCCGACCATGAGCGGATCGTTGAACTGGCTGAGCCAGTCACCGCTGGGTGCCACGCCGGCAACACCGCGCGTCGCCCATTCATCCGGTGCATTCGCCGTTTTGGTAAAAAATTCTACAGGTTGGCCGGCCCAGCGGCCGGTTGACGCGGGCGAAGAGGCACATGCTGCAACAATTGCCGTGCCGAGGAGGAGAATTGAACGTTTCATGCCGCTGGTGAGGCTCCCGTTTTTGCCCGCCCCGGATTACGATGGGCCTAGTCGACTGTCAACGAGAAATTATCGAATTTCAATAATTGTTGCGAACGTGTCACTCAGGCTCCCGTCAGGCCCTTACGCCCAAAGGCGCTTGGCATTCACGTGGCTCCGTTGTAGCGCCAATCGACGGTGGCGATGATGCGTCGCCAACGCGTTCCAGGTGCATCCCGCACCTGTGCCGGGAGACGGGATGAGCCAAACCGATCCAGTTGAAAAGCCGAAAGGGCCGCGCGATGCGGTGAGTCGCCGGGCGCGCGACTTCATCATGCTGGGTTTGTGCTTTACCGGCGTGTTGGCCCTTCTGGCCGTGAGCGGCGAACTGAACCCGGTCGTGGCGCTTGCTGCGCTTGCCATGCTGATCTCGGTCGCGATTGCCTATTTTGCCGGTACGGCTGCGTTCCTGCCAGTCAGCAGGCCGGCGTCCGCACCCGTTATTGCGGACGGCGCGGGCCGACTGGATTCCCGGCAATTGCTGAGTGCGCTGCCGCTGCCCGCTTTCGAAGTCGACGCCGAGGGGCGTATCGTGGCCTTCAATGCCGCCGCCGACCTGATCCTGCGCCTCGATGGGCGGTCCAATCCGCGAACCAGTACTGTGATCCGTTCACCCGGCCTGCTGTCGGCGATCGAGAAGATGCGCCTCAGTCCGGGCAGCGATGCGGTGTCGGTGAACGTGGAGAGTGCGCCGGACGAGACCTGGCGAGCCCACGTTTCGCGGCCCGTCGGTGCCACTCAGACTCTGGTCGTGCTGGAAGACCTGACGCCAGTGCGCCGCGCGGCGCGGGCACGGTCTGACTTCCTCGCCAATGCCAGCCACGAATTGCGCACGCCGCTTACCGCCTTGTCGGGCTTCATCGAGACGATGCGCGGCCCGGCCAAGGACGACAAGGCCTCATGGGACCGGTTCCTCGACATCATGGCAGGGGAGTCCGAGCGGATGAGCCGACTGATCGCCGACCTGTTGTCGCTGTCGCGGATCGAGTTTTCCGAACATATCGCACCGAGTGAGCGTGAAGACTTCGCCAGGATCGTACTCGACGCCACGGAGGCGCTGCAGCCGATTGCCAAGGACCGCGATGTCACGCTGGACTTGAAAGGCTCCGACGAAGACATGCCGGTCGTGGCCCACCGTGACGAGATCATGCAGGTGGTCGAAAACCTGCTGACCAATGCGCTGAAGTATACCCCGCCGAGCGGCCGGGTGACGGTGTCGTTCGGGCTCGCCGCCAGCATGACCGAGGCGCGGACGCGGGCGGCGCAGGGCTGGCGCGAGGGTGAGCGGATGACACTGTTGCCAGCGGCGGGGCGGCCCGGCACGCCGGACGCGTCGGTCTGGCTGCGCATCGAGGATGAGGGGCCGGGCATCGAGCGCGAACACCTGCCGCGCCTTGGCGAGCGTTTCTACCGCGCCGACCAGAGCCGGGGCGGCAAGATCACCGGCACCGGACTTGGTCTCGCCATCGTGAAACACATCATGGCCCACCATCGCGGCGGCCTCGCCGTCGAGACGCGCCTCGGCCAGGGCAGCGCCTTCGGTATCTGGCTGCCAGCCGCGCGGCCATAGTTTCCGAGTATATTCCCCGCTCGCCAACCGCTTGATCGCTTCGGTCTTGACGCCGTCGGCGGCGGGCGCGAGGTGATCCAGGGCGCTGGCCGTGGCGCCATTCGCGGTCTCGGCGAAAGTGACTCGGGTCCCTTTTCCTTCCGGGGTGAGGGTAATGGTCCAGATGACGGAGACGGCCATGCCCTGGAGCGGGCCGAACGCCGCGTCGAGGCGGAGCATCTTGCCGTATACGACGGTCAGGACAGTGCCGTGTGCGACCGAGCCACTGTCCCATGTTTCCTCCCAGAGCCCGCCAGCCTTCGGATTGAGCGAGAGGTGTTCGAACGTGCCGGAATACGTGTGGTCGGGGTGCCACCAGAGTTCCGGGTGGATCAGGCGGTCCCACAATTCGTCGGGGGCGAGGGTGGCGACGCCCTCCTGTTTCAATTCGTAATGGTCCGGCGATGCGGAGAATGACCTCCCCATGCGCGGGAGCAGAAAGGGCTGCGACGAGAAGAAGGGCGGCAACACGGGTCATGGCTACAGCCTCGCAGGCAATAGAGGCCTGTCGATTGTGCCCGGACGGCCGTCCGGGCAAGGGCTTGCTCAGTCCGGGACGCGGTTGAAGGCGAGCGTGTTGCCGCGTGCGGCATAGCTGTAGGAAATATAATCACCAGTCGCCTCGAGCAGGGTGAAGCAGCGCACGCCGACAGCCTCATCTTCGAACGTGAAGGACGGGCCGGCCGGGTCGGGCGCCAGTTCGTTACAGTCGGCCACGCTCGTGAGCGTGGAGACGCTCGGCTCTTCACCAAGATAGCTCTCAGTGACGGTCGTATCGCGGATCGTCATCATGCTCTTGGCGTCATCGACCGAACGCCATGTGCCCTGCAGCGCCGTTTCGGTGCTGGCGGGGGCAGGGGCATGGGCCGACTGGGGGGCCGAACAGGCCGCGAGGCCGATCAGGCCAAGGGCGAGGCAGAGAGCGGGCTGGAGCGTCATATGCGTATCCTGTGGTCGCGGCGGTGAAGTCGCTGGCGCTACGGAATGCGACAGCGTCAGATTCGGTTATGCCACGAACCTAGACGTGGCCTGCGGCATCGGCAAGTTCACCTTTCATGCCGCAAATTCCAGCTGCGTTTATGCGCGTCCATGCGATAGGTTTCGTTTGCAACGGCAAACAGGATACAGTGGCGCATGACAGTTGAAATCCTCACCGATGCGGCGCAACCGGACACGCATCCGTTGCTTGTTTTCGGGTGCGTGCTCGACGGGACGGGCGGGTGCCGCATGATTGAATGGTAGGCGGTGCAGGACTGGCAGCCGGCGCATGACGGGGAAGTCCTGTGGCCGCACCTTGATCGCACGGCCGACGGTGCCGCCAACTGGATGCAAAGCATGTTGCCCGCCTCGGAAGCCACGATTGATGTGCTGATCTCGAATGAGACACGGCCACGCGTGTTCCGTGAAGGCGACGGACTGGTCGGCGTGCTGCGTGGGATCAATTTCAATCCGGGTGACGAACCGGAGGACATGATCGTGATGCAGGTGTGGGCCGAAAAGACGCGCGTGGTGACACTGCGCCGGCGGCGTCTGCAAACGCCGCGTGATGTTCTGGCCCGGCTGCAGGAGACGGGAACGGGGCCGAAGACGGCCGGCGATCTGGCGATTGCGCTGACACGCGAACTGGTGAGCAAGATCAATAGCGCGATTGCCGACATGAATGATCGGATCGACGAACTGGAAGCCGATGCGGCGGACGCGAGGCCGGAGGATTTGCTGGGTGAGATCGGCGGAATCCGGCGCACCTGCCTCGCCTTCAAGCGCTACCTGTCGCCCCAATACGAGGCACTTGCGCAATTGCAGCGTGACCCGCTCGACTGGATGTCTGTATCCAACCGGAACACGATCCGCGAGACGCTCGACCGGCTGAGCCGTTGTCTCGAAGACCTCGATGTGCCGAAAGAGCGCGCGCTTGTGCTGCAGGACGACCTGAACAATCGCGCTGCGACCGAGATGAACCGGACGATGTTCGTATTCTCGATCATTGCCGCGATTTTCCTGCCGCTCGGTTTCGTGACCCGCCTCCTGGGGATTGATGTCGGCGGCATGCCGGGCGTGAATTCGGCCGGCGCGTTCTGGATCACCGTGCTGATCCTTGCGGTGATCGTCGGTATCGAGTTCATGTTGTTCAAGCCGATGAAGTGGCTGTGAGGACAGATCATGAACCCGGAAGATATTGAGATTGACGCCGACGCGGTGGCCAAACAGGTTGGGACGATCTTTGACAGCCTGATGGTCTGGTTCCAGGGCGTGCTGGAGCAGGCCCTCTCGATTGCGACTCTGTGGCAAATCGGGATCATTGTCGCGGCAAGCGTCGCCGGGTGGCTGCTGTCGCGCCTGCCGAACAAGAGATTGCATGGGGCTGCCGAAGGCCGGGGTCGCCCGGACGCGCTGGCGCGGGTCTACCTGTCTCTTGCGAGCGTGATGTGGCCGCTCATCAGCGTTGTTTTCATCTGGGCTGCCTTCGGCGGATTTGCCGTTGCGGACCTGCCTAATGTCGGCCTGCGCATTGCGGCGAGCCTGCTGGCTGCGTGGGTCATCATCCGGCTGCTGACCTCGAATATGAAGAAAAGCCTCCTGTCGCGGTCCATTGCCCTGATCGCATGGACCGTGGCGGCGCTTTACATCCTGCAATGGTTGGAACCGACCGTTACGGCCCTCAACGATTTCAGAATTCCGATCGGCAAGAGCTCGATTTCGGCCTGGCGGATCCTGACGAGCGTGGCGATTGCCATCGCAGCGCTCTGGTTCGGGCGGATCGCCGGTGCGACGGCGCAGTCGCGGTTGAGGTCCAATAGCCGGCTGAACCCCTCGATGGCCGGGCTTTTGGGGCAGGTCGCCAATATCCTGCTGATGGTTGTGGCGATCGCCATCGCGCTGCAGACGGTGGGCGTGAACCTGAGCGCGCTCACGATCTTTTCAGGTGCCCTTGGCGTCGGTATCGGCTTTGGCCTGCAGTCGATCTTCTCGAATTTCATATCAGGCGTTATCATCCTGATCGAGAAATCGGTGAAAGTGGGTGATTTCATTGAGCTGCAGTCGGGCGTGACCGGACTGGTCAATGAAATCAACATCCGGTCGACGGTGATTACGACCAACGATAATGTCGATATCCTTGTGCCGAACGAAGAGTTCATCAAGGCCCAGGTGATCAACTGGACGCTGCGCGAGGCGCGCCGGCGCACGCATATCAAATTCGGTGTGGCTTATGGCACCGACAAGGACCTTGTGCGCCAGGCCGGCATGGAAGCCGCCGCCGAGGTCAAATGGACGCTGGAAAACATGGGCCCGCGCATGCCGCAGGTCTGGCTGGTGGGTTTCGGGGATTCCAGTCTCGATTTCGAGCTCGTCGTGTGGCTGACGGAAGAGGCGGTGAAGAAGCCGTCCAAGGTCGTCGCCGACTATAATTGGGCGATCCATTCGGCGCTGGAGCGGCATGGTATCGAAATCCCGTTCCCGCAGCAGGACCTGCACGTCAAATCCTCGGATGCGATACGGGTGCGCATCGAAACAGGCGGCTCGGATGAGGCGCCGTCACCGGACACAGATGTGGCCACCGAAACGGAAAAAGCCCCCAAAGAATAACTCCGGGGGCTTTCCTGTTCGTCGCTGGGGTTACCGACTGATATCAGCCGGCGATGCGACGCACATAATCGTACTGGTTCTTCTTCGTGTCGCGCTTGCGGGCGGGCTGGAACGCCACTTTCGCATGCTCGCTGCAATAGGGACCGCAGTCCGACTTGCGGCCACAGAAGGCGAACTTCGGATCAGCCGGATCGCCGATCGGCCATTTGCACATTGAATCACGCAAGGTGAGGATGGTCGCAGCGCCGCCATCGGCCAGTTTCAGTGGCGGAAGCGGTGCGATCATCGCCGTGCGCTCGACAGGCCGGGCCTGCTCGATCGGTGTGGTGACAGCCGGCGCCGGCATCGTGACTGAACCGTCCGGCATCACGCGTGGCTTTGGCCGGGCCAAGCGCGGCGGGCGCTTGACGGGGCGCGACGGTGTCGCGCGGCCCGACAGGCCAAGGCGATGCACCTTGCCGATCACGGCGTTGCGGGTCACGCCGCCCAATTGCTTGGCGATTTGCGAAGCCGAATGGCCCTCCGCCCAAAGTTTCTTGAGCACTTCTACCCGTTCATCAGTCCATGCCATGGATTTAGGTCTCCCAGCTCTAGGTTCAGGGCCCCATACACGGTCCCGTCAGCCCCTACATGTTGTGATAGCAGTTACGCGCTATCTCTCTCAGCACCTAGATATCGTATCAGGACCGAAATGAAACACAACATGCGGACTTGGCTATCCACAGGCTTTCCATATGTTGTGTCTTGTGAGTCGCACTTTCAGCATGTGGGCCCAATTTTCGGGCAAAGGCAAAAAAGTCGCGTCTTGCCCCTCGCTCATGCGAGCATAGCACTTTAGATAACCCGCATGACAGACATCAGCTCAGACGCCAAACCCGCCAGCGCGAATTCCACCGTTTCTTCCAGTCCGGAATCCAGTTTCAGGGTCATCCGCCAATATGGCGCGATCAACGGGCTTGGCCTTTGGACGTTGTACAAGCGCGAAATCGGCCGGTTCCTGAAAGTGTGGATGCAGACCGTGTTCGCGCCGGTGGTGACGACATTGTTGTTCATGACGGTGTTCAAGCTGGCGTTCGGCGACCGGGGGCGCCTGACCGGCGATTTCGACGGGCTGAACTATAATGATTTCCTCGCGCCCGGCCTGATCATCATGGCGATCCTGCAGAACGCCTTCCAGAATACGAGCTCGAGCCTGGTGCAGGCCAAGTTCAATTCGACCCATGTCGATTTCCTGATGCCGCCTCTGTCACCGCTCGAGCTGACGGCAGGCTTCCTGGGCGGGGCAATTACGCGCGGTGTGATCGTGGCCGTGATTTCGGGGATCGGCATCCAGCTGAGTGGCCTGGCCGACCTGTCGGTCGTGCATGTCTGGCCGATCATATGGTTTAGCCTGACGGCAGCGATCATCCTCGGCGCGCTGGGCGCGATGGGCGGCATCTGGGCCGACAAGTTCGACCACCTGTCGGCGGTGACGAATTTCGTGATCGTGCCGCTGACCTTCCTGTCGGGCACGTTCTACGACATCAAGGTAATGAAGGAGCCGTTCCTGACAATGGCGCACCTGGATCCGTTTTTCTACATGATTGACGGGTTCCGCTATGGTTTCATCGGCGTCGCGAATTCGTCCGTGGTCACCGGAGTGATCGTGACGGGCGTGTTGTCCGTACTGTCGACCGGGGCCGTCTGGTGGATGTTCCGGACGGGATACAAGCTGAAAGCCTGATTCCCGCATTACGGGAGTCTCATTGACCCTTGCGTGCCCCGTGCGGTTAATGCGCACCGAGCACACGCGGAGGATATTATGCGTATTGCAAAACTCGCTGCCGGGACGGTGCTGGCTATGGCGCTGGCAGGTTGCCAGAACCTGATCCCGCAGGAAATGAGCGTCTCCGAACTATTGCGCCAATCCTGAAAAATCGCAGGAAAACGTCTGCCGGCTGAAAGTCGAAATCGACGGCCAGACGACAGCACTGTCTGATACCGACATGCGCCTGTCGGATGCGCGCGGCGTAGCCGACAGTGCGTCCGATGCGGCGGCCCGTGCACAAGCCACGGCTGACGAAGCGATGCAGCGCGCCAATGCGGCGCTCTCCAAGACCGACGAAATGGTCTGCGAGACGCTCACCGTGCAGAAGACCGATACCGGCACCTGCCGCCCGGGTTATGAGCTGACCAGCTGCACCCAGACGCGCTACACCGAGCGTGCCGGTGGCTTGTCTTTCCTGCGCGAGATCAATGACGAGAAGTGCCGCTTCAACGAGCGCGTTCTCGAAATGCAGGTCCGCTGCTGTAACACGGCTTCGGCCGCACCACAGCCGGAAGACGCCACCATCGTCGAGGACATGCCGGAGCCTGAGGCAGAGCCTGAGACACCGGAAGATTCGCCGCTGAGCTTCTAGCAAAGACTTCTACCAAAACCGGGGGGGATTCTCCGGGGGGTTGGGAAGAGAGCCGCCTGCATGTCTTTGCAGGCGGCTTTTTCTTGGACTGAAGGTTCGCCACATTTTGGCCCGGAGTCTTAGCATTCAGACAGGTTGGGAACGGGTGGGGCAGGGCGGCGCTTAGTCTGTCACCTGCACCGGGCAAGCGCCCAACCGGCGGGACGACAAATGGAGTAAATACGATGAAACCAACATTCGCATTCGCAGCCATTGCTACCCTGATGGCGGCTCCCGCCCTTGCCGGCGAAACAATGGCGCTGGCCGAAATCGACCTGAACGCCGACGGCTATGTGTCGATCGAAGAAGTGAAACTGCATCATCCCGACGTGACGGCGGAATCCTTTGCCGACTGGGACGTCAATGGCGACGCGAAATTGTCGGAGGCGGAATTCTCGGCCTGGCAAAAAGCGACGTCTGACGGCTATGGCACGGTGACCATCGAAGACCCAACCGATGCTTCCGATGATGGCATTGACGACGCGATGGACGATGCCAGCGACGCCATAACGGACGGCCAATAATCCCGGAGCGTAATCCCCCTTCCGCTTCTGGTGAAAGAAAGGCCCTGGTGAAAGCCGACATAGAACATGGCAAAGGGACAGACCATTGCCGGGATGAGCGCGCTCAGCCAGAGAACGGCGACGCGGCCATCCGGCGTGAACCCCTTCGAGGCCAGATACACAGTGCCGAACGAAAGGGTGACCGAAACAGTAAACACAATGGCCATGTTGCGGGCCTGTCCGATCCAGACCTTTCGGGTGCTGATTGTCTGATTCATCTACGGATCATTTCATAGCGCATGTCGGAGGAGATACCGAGTATGCTTTGACTGTTCGCGTGTCAGAACGATGAAATTTGACAAAATATTGCGCGGCGTAACGGGGGCTGTGGAGGCTAGGCTGCCAGCGTGCACCGGTTCCGACCGCAGTTCTTGGCGTCGTAAAGAGCTTTGTCGGCGCGACTGAGCAGGGCGGAGAGTGTGTCGTCGGCCCGCGCAGTGGCGAGGCCAAGGCTGATGGTGACGCGGACGACTTCGCCCTTGTAAATCAGGCAGGTGGACTCTGTCGCCTGACGCAAGGCCTCGGCGATACGGCTCAGCGCGACAATGTCTTTGACCTTGCACATGACGGTGAACTCTTCACCGCCAAGGCGGGCGACAAGCGCGTCCGGCGGGGCGGCGTGGATTAGGGTTTGTGCGACATGAGTCAGCGTTTCGTCGCCCGCCTCGTGGCCGTGACTGTCGTTGACTTGCTTGAACCAGTCTATGTCGATGAGAATGAGGCCGGACAGCGAATTCTTTGCGCGCGATGCTTCAAGTTGCGCGGCGCCCCGCTCAGTAAAGCTGCGGCGGTTGGCAAGGCCGGTGAGATCGTCACTGTTGGCAAGCTTGCGGAACTTGAGGTGGAGGCGAAGAAGGCGCAAGCGGAGTCGGATTGCCATGGCTTGGGCGATCGGCACGATGGCCAGAGGAAGTCCGAAGGACAAGGCCAGCGCATGGGTGCGGGAATGCGTGTCGAGATCGGCGGTGGTGAACCAGGTGACCGACACCGCAAAAACGACAGCACAGACGATCACGGATAGCGCCAGCCGAAGCTGCTCTATCCAGAAGTCTCGCTCGACGTTGCGTTGGTCCACTTTGCTCCCCCTTTGCGGGCCTTAAGTCCCTTGTTATCGCAGACAAAGACTTAAAATATCTGGTGCAGGTGGAGAAAATTTGATGCATCGGGTCGATTGTGTCCGCGAGACTTTCAACTCGTGCTGGGCTTTTGGCGGCAGATCGGCTTAGTCTGCGGATCCAACCATCGGGAGGCTGAGCCCTGGATATCCTGACAATACTGCCGCCAGTGTTGGCGATCATCGTCGCGATGCTGACACGCAATGTGTATGCAGCGCTGGGACTGGCGCTTGTAACATCAGAAACGCTGATCGCCGGGTTCAATCCGGGCATGGGGGCGCTGGGCAGCATTGACCGGGCGGCTGCGGTTTTCGAGAGCGCGGGCAATACGCGTGTCCTGCTTTTTTGCCTGCTGATCGGCGCGTTGATTGCGTGGATGCGTGACAGCGGCGGCGTGGAGGCCGTGGTGAGCGGCCTGATGAAGCGCGGCCTGGTTTCGACCCCCCGGCGGGCCGCGCTGGCGCCAGCGCTGGCGGGCACGGCGATCTTCGTGGAAACCAATGTCAGCCTGCTGAGCAGCGGCGTGCTCGGCCAGCGCCTGTTCGACGCGCATGGCCTGTCGCGCGAACGCCTCGCCTATATCATCGACTCCACCTCGGCGCCGGTCAGCGCGCTGATCCTGCTGAACGGCTGGGGCGCGTATGCGCTCGGCCTTGTCGAGCCGTATGGATTCGAGAGCCCGATTGGCGTCGTGGCCGGCACGATTCCGTGGAATTTCTATGCGCTGCTAACGCTGGCGGGGGTGTACCTGACGGTGTTCACGGGCCGGGTATTCGGGCCGATGAAGACGGCGGGCCTGGACCGGGATGTGCTGGTGGAAGACGAGGAGGCGTTGGCGCCGACGCGGTCGATCTACATGTGGCTGCCGCTCCTCACCATGATTGGTGCCTCGCTCGGCTTCATGGCGTGGACCGGCGGGGGCAATATCCTGGCCGGCAATGGCAGCCAGTCGATCCTCTGGGCGGTGTGCCTGGCGATGCTGGTGGCGGGCGTCGTGCTGGTCGCGGGCCGGGCCTTCGGCAAGGGCGAGCTGCAGGCGCGCGGCTTTGCCGGGATCGCGGAAATGGTGCCGGTTGTCGCCATCCTGTTCCTGTCGATTGCACTGGGTGACAGTCTGCGCGTCCTCGGGACAGGGACGTACATGGCGGGCGTGGCGGAGGCGTTCGTGTCGCCGATCATTGTGCCGGCAGTGGTGTTCGTGGTTGCGGGGGTGACGGCGTTCATGACCGGCACGAGCTGGGGCACCTATGGCATCATGATCCCGATTGCGATGCCGCTGGCCGTGGCGCTGGGCATTCCGCCCTCGCTGGCGCTGGCGGCGGTGCTGGGCGGCGGCGTGTTCGGCGACCATTGCTCGCCGATATCTGACACGACGATCATCGCCTCGCTGGCGGCGGGCTGTGACCATATCGAGCATGTCCGCACGCAGCTGCCCTATGCGCTGGTGGCGGGCGGGATCGCGGTGGTGATGTACCTTGCGGCGGGCGTCTGGCTGAGCCTGGCTTGACCCCCCTCTAGAGCTTCCCCCTTGCAGGAGGGAGAACAGTCGGCGCGGTTTGGACAGAATGCTGCGAGGGGGAGGTGGTCAGCCTTTAGGGCGGAGCACCAGCTGCGAGCAGCGGAAGAGAACCATGCGCTTGGCCGTTGCCATATGCGTGATTTCGCAATCCCAGACCTTTGTCGTGCCGCCGGTATGGACCGGCGTGGCGTGGGCCTGGACGCGGCCTTCGAGGGCGGTGGAGAAGAAGTTCGATTTCAGTTCGATCGTGGTGAAACCTGTCGCGCTTGCGGGCAGGTTGGCCATCGTGCCATAGCCGCAGAGCGCGTCGGCGAGGGTGACGAGGCTGCCGGCATGGAGGAAGCCATTGGGCGCATGGTGCGTGGCGACGATCTCGAAATAGCCCTCGACGAGGTGGCGTTCCAGCGTGGTGACGATAATGCCGAGATGGCCGGGCAGCTTGCCTTTGCCGCGCGCGGTGAAGGCCGCGGGATCGAGCTGGTCTTCGGTATGGCGGTAGTCCATGGGCAGGCTCCGGCGGCGGTATGTTCCAGACAGCAAAAAAGGCGCGGTCCCTAGGGCACGCGCCTTTCCTGCGTCATCGAATTAGACTACCTAGACCAAGTGTTAGCACTCATCGTCGGTCATCGGCTGACACGGGGCTAGGTCGGTTCCGTTTGAGCGGTTCCTTCGTTGCCCGGGCTCTGGCAGGTCGCTCCGAAGAGCGCCCAAATCCATCACCTCGGCCAGTCATCACCCAGGGGTAAAGTTCTGGCCTAACCGTCGGGCATCCCGAGGGATTTTCCTTTGGTTACCGCGTTTCGGATCGCGCCCCGGTCGCGGCATAGGGCTCCAAATCGAAGGGTCTAGCTCCCCCAAAGATGGACATCGCTTGGCTTTGTCCCGATGCCTGACCCTTGCCCTTCGTTTCCACCGTTCTCACGGTCTGAGTATTGGCCCGGGATCACCGGGTGCGATGTGCTGGGCCATCGTTCTGTCGCGGATTGTGCTCCCGCGCCGAGGTCGTTATCTTGCAGAAACGATCTCACCAAAACTCGCCTGAGTCGAGTCCCTGTCCATCTTTTTTCCGCCCCCAGAGGGAAGAATTCCACAGTTTTGCGACGGCCGTGAAATTGTTGCACTGCACACGCATACGAACCACGAACAAAAGCCCGGAAAAAGCCCAGTGGGGTCACGGAGAGGGCCCGGAGGCGGTGGTATGTGTACGGAGGGTGGGGCTGTTTCCCGTTATCGACCGTGAGACAGATCGGCCAAATTGCTAAGTGAGGGTTTGTGGCTCATCCTTTCCTTGGAAGGCAATGACCCTGAGGCAGAAATCAAAGGCCGAAGGATCGGCTGAGCGACACGTTAAAGAGATCAAGCGGCAGACCCGGCGGAAGTTTTCTGCTGAGGAGAAGATCCGTATTATTTTGGAGGGCCTGCGCGGGGAGTATTCCATTGCGGAGTTGTGTCGGCGCGAGGGCATTGCTCAGGGCCTGTATTACACCTGGTCGAAAGACTTCATGGGTCAACGTATACGTTGACGGCAAGAAGCGATTGTCTGGTGACACCGAGCGTCAGGCCACATCCGGCGAAGTGACGGGCCTCAAGCGCGAGATGCGCGACCTGAAAGAAGTCGTCGCCGACCTGATCCTTGAGAACCGGATTCTTAAAAAAAAGCGTGCTCGGGGATGGGGAGGTACGAAGGATGAGATATCCTGCATCCGAGAAGCTCGAAATCATCAGGATCGTTGAACAATCACATCAACCGATCAAACGTAGGCCGCAACAGATCGGAGTGTCACGGCCGACCTTCTATCGCTGGTATGACCTGTATCGGCGGTTTGGCGAAGCGGCACTGGAGGACCGGCGTGGGGGCTCTGGCCGCGTGTGGAACCGCATCCCTGACAAGGTGCGCGAGCAGATGCTCGACATGGCCCTTGATCTGTCGCCGCGTGAACTGGCGGTGACGTTTACAGATGAGAAGCGTTACTTCGTCTCGGAAGCCAGTGTATACAGGCTTCTGAAGGCGCACGATCTGATCACCAGCCCAGCCTTTATCGTGATGAAAGCCGCCAATGAGTTCAAGGACAAAACGACTGCGCCAAACCAACTCTGGCAGACGGACTTCACGTATCTGAAGGTGATCGGTTGGGGATGGTTCTATCTCTCGATCATTTTGGATGACTTCTCGCGCTACATCATCGCCTGGAAGCTGTGTACGACGACGGGCGCATCGGATGTAGAGGACACGCTCAACCTTGCGCTTGACGCCTCCGGACTTGATCAGGCCAATGTCGTGCACCGTCCTCGTCTCTTGTCTGACAATGGGCCCTGCTACATCTCCGGTCAGTTAGCGGACTATCTTGGTGACAAAGGCATGACCCACACACGCGGCGCGCCTTATCATCCTCAGACGCAGGGCAAGATCGAGCGATGGCACCAGACGCTGAAGAACCGAATCCTGTTGGAAAACGACTTCTTGCCGGGCGACCTTGATGCTCAAATCGATGCGTTCGTTGGCCGCTACAATCATCAGCGCTATCATGAGAGCCTGAAAAACCTCACGCCCGCAGACGTCTACACCGGACGCGGCCATACCATCCTGCTTGAAAGGGAGAAGATCAAAAGGAAGACCATGAAACTAAGGCGCTTGCAGCACGCACAATCGGCTGCTTAACTGAAACCAGATGAGCCAAACCCTCACTAAGTCAGGCAGCCTTCTGTCTCAAAATACCTGACGACGAACACTGCGAAATGGGAAATAGTTCCCAAATTTGTTTAGCTCCGACTGCGGTCAGTCCGTCATAGTTTCTGAAGAATTCAAGCAATGTGTTAGGCGGTGCGTCAAAAAATGCGCAAGTCACATCGTCTGATACTCGGAACGCGATGCGCTGCGTCTTATGTTCGTGGGACGGAGGAACTATTTCATGTTTTTCATGGTCCAGAAGTCTGAACATCACTGGAGTGAAGGAGCTTGATACGGACACCTACAATCCCAAATCCTGCTCTCTCAGCCGTTTCAGCTCATCCCTGAGCGTGGCGGCTTGTTCGAATTCCAGGTTGGCGGCGGATTCGCGCATCCGCTTTTCTGTATCCGCGATCACTGCTTTGAGATTGTGGCCGGGTTCGCCCGCAAGTGGCAAGGCTTTTTCTTCGGCGAGGCCCTTGTCGCGGTCGCGGCGGGCGCGGGACTTGGTGCCGGGTTTCTCGCCGAGCTCGCCAAGGATGTCCTGCACGCCGCGGATGATCGTGGTCGGCGTGATGCCGTGTTCCAGGTTGTGCGCCTCCTGCTTGGCGCGGCGGCGGGAGGTTTCCTCCATGGCGCGTTCCATCGAACCGGTGATGCGGTCGGCATAGAGGATGACGCGGGCCTCGGAATTCCGCGCGGCGCGGCCGATGGTCTGCACGAGGCTGGTCTCGGAGCGCAGGAAGCCTTCCTTGTCCGCATCGAGGATGCCGACGAAAGCGCATTCGGGAATGTCGAGGCCTTCGCGCAGGAGGTTGATGCCGACAAGGACGTCGAACACGCCGAGGCGGAGGTCGCGGATGATCTCGATGCGCTCGATCGTGTCGATGTCGGAGTGCATGTAGCGCACGCGCACGCCGTTCTCGTGGAGGAATTCGGTGAGGTCTTCCGACATTTTCTTGGTCAGGGTCGTGATCAGCGAGCGGAAGCCCTTGGCGGCGACGGCCTTCACCTCGGCCATGACATCGTCGACCTGGTTGGCGCCGTCCTTCGAGACGGGGCGGACCTCGACGGGCGGGTCGATCAGGCCGGTGGGGCGGATGACCTGTTCGGTGAAGACGCCGCCGGTGCGATCGAGCTCCCACTTGCCGGGCGTGGCGCTGACATGGACGGTCTGCGGGCGCATGGCGTCCCATTCGGCGAATTTGAGCGGGCGGTTGTCGAGGCAGGAGGGCAGGCGGAAGCCATATTCGGCGAGGGTCGACTTGCGGCTGAAATCGCCCTTGTACATGGCGCCGATCTGCGGGACGGTCTGGTGACTCTCGTCGCAGAAGACGAGGGCATTGTCGGGCAGGTATTCGAACATGGTGGGCGGCGGCTCGCCGGGCTTGCGGCCGGTGAGGTAGCGGCTGTAGTTCTCGATGCCGTTGCACGAGCCCGTGGCCTGCAGCATTTCGATGTCATACTGGCAGCGCTGCTGGATGCGCTGGGCCTCGAGCAGTTTCCCGTGCTGTTCGAAATGTGCGATCGTGGCCTTGAGCTCGGCCTTGATCTTCTGGGCGGCCTGCTGGAGCGTCGGGCGGGGCGTGACGTAGTGGCTGTTGGCGTAGATCTTGATCGCGGGCAGGGACTGGATCTTCGCGCCGGTGAGGGGGTCGAACTCGGTGATCGTCTCCAGCTCGTCGCCGAAGAAGGAGAGCTTCCAGGCGCGGTCTTCATAGTGGGCCGGGAAGATGTCGACGACGTCGCCCTTGATGCGGAACGTGCCGCGCGTGAATGCAATGTCGTTGCGGGTGTACTGGTTGGCGACGAGGCGCTCGGCGACGGCGCGCGGGCCGATGCGGTCGCCGGGGGCGAGCGTGAAGGTCATCGAGGTGTAGGTCTCGACCGAGCCGATGCCGTAAATGCAGGAGACCGAGGCGACGATGATGACGTCGTCGCGCTCGAGCACGGCGCGGGTGGCCGAGTGGCGCATCCGGTCGATGGCCTCGTTGATGGAGGATTCCTTCTCGATATAGAGGTCGGCGCGGGGCACGTAGGCCTCCGGCTGGTAATAGTCGTAATAGGAGACGAAATACTCGACCGCATTGTCCGGGAAGAAGGACTTGAACTCGCCATAGAGCTGGGCGGCGAGGGTCTTGTTGGGGGCGAGGATCAGAGCCGGGCGCTGGGTCGCCTCGATGATCTTGGCCATGGTGAAGGTCTTGCCGGTGCCGGTCGCGCCGAGCAGGACCTGGTCGCGTTCGCCGGCCCGGATGCCCTCGACGAGTTCCGGGATGGCGGTGACCTGGTCGCCGGCGGGCTCATAGTCGGCCTGCACGCGGAAGGGGATGCCGCCTTCGAGCTTGTCCCAGCCGCGGTCCGGCCGGTGGGGCGTCCAGATCGACGGGGCGAGCGTCTCCATCGCGCCGCGCGCCGGCCCGTCCAGCGTGAACACGGACGGCGCCTCGGCAACGACATTGGGGGAGGATTTGGAGGAAGAGCGGGCCATGCGCCCAGATATGGAGGCGGGGCAGGGGCGTGTCTAGGGTGTTCTTGGTTTGTTTGCTGCGCTGCGACAGGGCGGTTCGCCGCTGGACAGCGCCGCCGCGTTCGCTTAGCCATCGCGGATGATCGACCGCCTCCTCTCGCGCCCATTACTCATCGCCGTGCTCGCCGTGGGCATGGGGTCGGGGATTGATGCGATCGTGAAGGGGGCGGCGCCGGCGGCGGGGCTGATGCATCTGGTCGCGTGGCGGTTCCTTTTCGGGGCCCTGCTGGCGCTAGCAGTGTTCCTCTGGCAGCGTCGGCCGATGCCACCGTGGGAGGCGATCCGGTTCCATACGCTGCGCGGGGCGCTGCAGCTGGTCGGCGCGATCCTTTTCTTCTTTGCGCTGACACGGCTGGCGCTGGCCGAGGCGACGATCATCGGGTTCACCGCTGCATTGATGGTGCCTTTCGTGGCGCAGTTCGTGCTCGGGGAATTCGTGTCGGCGCGGGCCTTCCTGATCACGCTGGTCGGCTTTGCCGGGGCCGCGTTCGCGATCAGCGGCGGCGGAGAGGGGGTGCCCGGTGACGGGCGGTGGCTCGGGCTGGCGGCGTGCCTTGCCTCGGCGGCGATCTATGCGGTGATCCTGGTGTTGCTGCGCCTGCGCGCGCTGCGTGAAGATGCGACGACGATTGCCCTGTTCACCAATGCCGTGCCGGCGCTGTGCATGGCGCCGGTCCTGTTCGGCATGGCGGGGCCGGTGAATGTGGGCGACCTGCCGGTGTTCGGGTTGCTTGGGGTGCTCGGCTATTCGGTCTGGTTCCTGATGACGCTGGCCTATGCGCGGGCGAAGGCGCAGCTGCTGGCGCCGCTGGAATATACGGCGCTGATCTGGAGCGCGCTGTTCGGGATCGTGTTCTTTGCCGAGATGCCGGGCTGGCGGGTGTGGGCCGGGGCGGTGCTGATCATCGGGGCGTGCCTGGCGATTGCCTTTGAGAACCATTTCGAGACGCGGCGGCAGACGGGCCAGCCGGTCAGCGACCTGCCCGACTAGGGGGCCGGAACCGTGCGGCACAAACTGCGCCGGGCGCCGGTTTTGGCACAGCGGTTGCTCGGTTTCTGGTGTAAAAGGCGCGGGGCGGGCCAATCCAGCCGTGCGCGGCACCTATCCATGCGGGCCCCAGGGGAAGGACAGACATGTTGAAAAAGATCGTTCAGGCGATGAAGGACATACGCAGCCTGCCATGGCGGATGGACAAGATGGAGTGCCATCTCGAGCGTATGGAACAGATCGTCATGGTGGCGCCGCTGTCGCCGATCGACAAGCATCTGGCGCTGTAAACGATCTATCGCACCGACGCGCTGTTCGACATCAGCTATGCTGTCTGGCGCACCAACCTGATCAACAAGCTGATGAGCCTTTACGGGCTCGACTGGTTCAAGGGCAAGAAGGTGCTGGAACTGGGCGCGGGGCTTTGCGAGATCGGCGCGTTCTTTGCCGAACTCGGCGCAGATGTCACCTGCCTGGAAGGGCGTCAGGAGACGGTGGACATGGCGCGCCTGAAGCACCGCAAGGTGCCAAACCTGCGCATTGAGCAGTGCGACCTGGAAACGGACTTTTCCCATTACGGGACGTTCGACCTGATCCTGCACCTCGGCCTGCTCTACCATCTCGGCAATGTCGACGAACACCTCGCCATCTGTTTCGGCATGACCGACGAGATGGTGATGGAGACCGTCGTGTGCGACTCGCTCGACCCGCAGAAGATCGTGTATTTCGAAGGCCGCAAGGACGTGATCGAGGAATCGATCCACGGTGCGGCGTGCCGGCCCTCGCCCTTTTATGTCGAGCGGCTCGCCAGCGAAGCCGGTTTCGAGATGGAGCGCATGTTCACGGCCGACCTGAATTCCGGCTATTTCGTCTATGACTGGGACCACAAGGATGACGGCAACCCCGGCGATTTTGACCTGCGCCGCGCCTGATGGCTTTGCCGACACATGGACAAGAAAAAACCCCCGCACCGTGAGGTGCGGGGGTTTTCGGGAATGTGTGGCTCTCGCGGCGTACGCGGGGCCTTAAAAGGCTTTAGGCAGCCGAGAGCTGGCCAGCCGACATTTTACCGCTGCGAGCGTCTTTCTCGAGCTCGTAGTTGACCTTTTGGCCATCATTGAGCGTTGCGAGACCGGCGCGTTCGACTGCGGAGATGTGCACAAACACATCAGCGCCGCCGGCATCGGGTTGAATGAAGCCAAAGCCTTTTTGGCTATTGAACCACTTAACAGTTCCTGTAGACATAGATCTTACCTGGTCTTAAAAATTCACGGGCATGCGGAGTTGCGCGCACGTGATCAATCTCGGGTCTTGCGGGGAGAAGTCGGTCTTGCAGCGGCGCTTAAGCACGGCCTTAGTTGCGAGTTATCCGACACAATTTCGAAGTCGATAAGCGCTTTATTGCACAGTTCCGGGGCAAGCTCAATCTATGTTCGCATATTCGCGGATGGCATGATCCTGCGCTGAAATGCATGTATTCTGTTTGCAATCCGTTTACCGGGCGAGCGCATAGATACGCGGATGAACAGGTTTGCGTCCAAATTGCAGGCGGGTTTCAACCGGGTCCAGATGGAACTCCGGCGCACCGATCCACGCGTTCAGGCCTATCGGCCGGGCCGCATGGTATGGCCTGACCTCAGCGCGTCGCGTGACGTTTCCATTCTCGACATGTCGCAGTCCGGCGCAAAGCTGACCTTTGGCGCCGGCGCGATCCTGCCGGACCTGCCGGGCGAGTTCTACCTTTTCGTCCACGGACGCGGCGGCGCTGTCACGCTCCGCCTGGTGTGCGAGAAGCGCTGGCAGAAGGACGAGCTTGTTGGCGTGCGGTTCATCCAGCGGCTGGACGAGGCCGACTTTGACCGGCTGGTCGCGGCAGAGCCTTCGCCGCATTGAGGCTGGGCCTCGAAAATTCGCCTGAAATTTTATCGATTGCGTACACCAGAACCTCACCCCGCTGTGTCATAACGGGTCGTCGCGATGTGAGCCGTTCCTGTTCCATATTGCGCCAGTGAATTCCGGCACGGTGGGCAAAACAGACCCTCCGGCCACGTACAAGGGTAAGATGATGGCGAAGACCGTTCTGGTAATTGATGACGATCCGACACAGCGCCGCCTGCTGCAGGCTGCTGTGGAGAAGGCGGGTTTTGCCTGCCGCACGGCGCCGGACGGCGAGACCGGGATTGCGGTGGCTGCCGATGCCAAGGACGGCGTCGACGTGGTGCTGCTCGACCTGACCATGCCCGGCCTGTCGGGCCTCGACACGCTGGAGCGCCTGTCGAACAAGCGCCCCGACCTGCCGGTGATCATGCTGACCGCGACAAGCGGTATCGACACGATCGTCCAGTCGATGCGCCGCGGCGCGGTGGACTTCATCGTCAAGCCAGCCAATCCGGAACGTGTGGTTGTCTCCATTCGCAACGCCCTCAAGATGCAGTCGCTGACCGGCGAAGTGAAGCGCCTGTCGCGCAAGGCCGAGGGCGGCATGAGCTTCGAGGACATGATTGCTTCGGCGGCACCGATGCGCCAGGTGGTGCGTCTTGCCGAGCGGGCGGCAGCGTCTGATATTCCCGTGCTCATCCTCGGTGAAAGCGGCGTCGGCAAGGAAGTCGTCGCGCGCTGTATCCAGGGTGCCTCGGCCCGCGTCGGCAAGCCATTCGTGACCGTCAACTGTGGCGCGATCCCCGAAAACCTCGTCGAGTCGATCCTGTTCGGCCATGAGAAGGGTGCCTTTACCGGTGCCATCTCGAAAGCGCCGGGCAAGTTCCTTGAGGCCGATGGCGGCACGCTGTTCCTCGATGAAGTGGGCGAACTGCCGCTCGAAGCCCAGGTGAAGCTGCTCCGCGCCCTGCAGGAAGGGGAGGTGGATGCCGTCGGCTCGCGCCGCCCGACCAAGGTGGATGTGCGCATCATCTCCGCGACCAATCGCGATCTCGCCGCGCAGGTCGCCGAAGGCACGTTCCGCGAAGACCTTTTCTACCGGCTCAATGTCTACCCTGTGGACATGCCGAGCTTGCGCGAACGCCGCGACGATATCCCGGCGCTGGTCGAGCATTTCGTGACACGGTTCAATGCAAGCGAAGGCGCGAAAGTGTCCGGCGTCTCCGATGACACGCTGAAGATGCTGTATGCGTTCGACTGGCCGGGCAATGTGCGCCAGCTGGAGAATGCCGTCTTCCGCGCCGTCGTGCTGTGCGAGGGCGACCTCCTGCAGCCGCAGGACTTCCCGCAGATCTCCGGCCAGATGCCCGACCTCGAGAGCCTGCCGGCAGCGCCGGTTGCGGCCAATGCTGTGCCGACCGCACCCATGGCCGCCAATGACACAGGCCCCGTTGCGGCGGGCAGCAGCCCGGTCAGCATCACTGATTCACATGGCGAACTGCGTACTCTGACGGAAATCGAACAGGATATCCTGCAATACGCGATCGAATTCTACGACGGGCATATGAGCGAAGTCTCTCGCCGTCTCGGCATTGGCCGCTCGACGCTTTACCGCAAGGTGCGCGAATACAATCTCGACGTGCGCAGCGAACGCGAAGCGGGCTAGAGCAACGTACAGCATGAGTGAATCAAATTGATTCCCAGCCTCCTCGAACTGTGATTCACAGTTCGAGGAGGTAGCTACCATGGCAAATTTGATTTCCCCTGATCTTCGCAAGCGTATGATGCG
>Ga0209491_10002316_pt1 | contig 34246 bp, 39 predicted proteins | sample BON02_FD_187213 | JGI IMG/M metagenome (GOLD analysis project Ga0209491, IMG submission 187213) | Freshwater microbial communities from Lake Bonney liftoff mats and glacier meltwater in Antarctica - BON-02 (SPAdes) (version 2) | ecosystem: Environmental > Aquatic > Freshwater > Ice > Glacier... | reverse complement strand
CATTTTTAGCGTATTGGAATTACGCCTTTAAGATACTGAAATTTAGTGACTTAAAGGAATAAAAATGCTACTTTTTTTATTCTTTTCCTCTTTGTTTTCAAGGGGTATTGACCTGCGAAACTTGAGTTATTAAGTAAAGACTGCGTTTTCCTGTATGGCTTGTGATGGAGATATTGATACCCGTGAGGTAAAATTGATAAAACGATTGCACAAGGAAAAAAAGACTTTTGGAGAAATTAATATTAATGCTGAAATGGATAATTTATTGCTCGCTATCAATAAAGATGGGCAACAGTTTTTAAAAGATTATTTTAGTGAGCTGACCGCTATTTCCTTATCAGAAGCAAATGAATTAAAAATAGTTGAAGTAGCAATTGAAACTATAAAAGCAGATGATAAAGTTGAATACAGCGAAATTAAATTTTTCAAGGTTATACGTTCAAAATTAAAAATTGCCAACCAACCAATTCTTGATAAACATCCAGATTTCGAAGATTATTTAGAACAAGATATTATTAGCGAATCATACTTATCGAGACTTCAAGATAACTTTTTTGATACGCATATATCAAACAAACTTGAATTAATAAGCGAAATTGATGCTAAAACATTAAACAACTTGAAACAAAACAATGAAAAATAGCGAAACAATAATAAAAATTGCATTAGCAATAGTTTTGTTTATATGCTTGTTAGATATGCCGTATGGATTTTATCAATTAGTTCGCTTTATGGCTTTAATCGGATTTGGAATTTTGGCATATAAAGCAAATGAAAAAGGCAAAAATACCGAAATGATTATTTATGGCGCACTTGCACTTCTCTTTCAACCTTTTTTTAAAATCGCACTTGGAAGAGAAATATGGAACATTGTGGACGTGATTGTCGGAATCGGACTCTTATCTAGCTTAATTATGAGAAAAGTAAAAAAATAAAAATTTATATTACTTAACGCTTAAGCTTTTTTACGTAAGTCAAACCCTACTCCAAAAATCCATGTTTATTCATCCATTTATCACTGTATATTTTGTTCATGTAACGTGAACCGTGATCTGGAAAAATCAAAACCACAAAACTATTTTCATCAAAATAATTTTGCGCATCAAATTGTTTTGTAGCTTGTAGCACTGCTCCACTTGTATAACCGCAGAAAATACCTTCTTTTTTAACAATTTCTCTTGCAGATAATGCTGCATCTTTATCTGTTACTTTTTCATAGACATCAATCACATCAAAATTTGTTGCTGTCGGAATTAAATTCTTTCCTAAACCTTCAATTTTATAAGGAGAAACTTCCTTCATATCTAATTCTCCCGTCTCATGATATTTTTTTAGAACAGAACCATAAGCATCAACTCCCAAAATTTTAATATTGGGGTTTTGCTCCTTCAAATATTTTCCGGATCCTGAAATTGTTCCGCCTGTTCCGCTTGCAACTATTAAATGAGTGATTTTACCTTCTGTTTGTTCCCAAATTTCTGGACCCGTAGTTCTGTAATGTGCTTCGCTATTTAATTCGTTAAAATATTGATTGATGTAAACCGAATTGGGTGTATTTCTGTGAATTTTTTTAGCAACTTCATAATAAGACTTTTCATCAGCAGCAGGCACATTTGCAGGACAAACATGTACTTCTGCTCCCATCGATTTTAACAGTTCAATTTTATCTGTAGATGATTTATCACTTACTGCCAAAATACATTTGTAGCCTTTAATAATGCTAATCATTGCCAAACTAAAACCAGTGTTTCCAGAAGTAGTTTCAACAATTGTTGCACCTGGTTTTAAAATTCCTTTCTTTTCTGCATTTTCTACAATATGCAATGCAATTCTATCTTTTGCCGAATGTCCAGGATTAAAAGCTTCTAATTTAGCGTAGTAATTTCCTTTAAATTTCTTACAAACTCGCTGCAATTTAACCATTGGAGTTTCGCCAATTAGTTCTAAAATGGAATTATTAATCTGGGTGTTTTTACTCATTCTTTAATTTTTCGACGTAAAAAAACGTCATTTTAAGCAAAACTTAAAATGACGTTTTACTCTTTCTAATTAAGAGTGTAAAAATAGAATTATTTTTTCAACTTACCTTCTAATGATAAAAAGAACGTGTAATCTTTTGCTGTTTCTTTTAAAGCATCAAATCTACCTGATGCGCCACCATGACCTGCATCCATATTAGTATTTAATAATAAAATATTTTTATCCGTCTTTAATTCTCTTATTTTTGCAACCCATTTTGCTGGTTCCCAATATTGAACTTGAGAATCGAAATAACCTGTAGTTACTAATATATTCGGATAATCTTGTGCTTTAACCTGATCATAAGGCGAATATGATTTTACATACTCGTAATATTCCTTTTCATTCGGGTTTCCCCATTCGTCATATTCTCCAGTTGTTAGCGGAATACTATCATCAATCATCGTAGAAACAACATCTACAAAAGGAACGGCAGCAATAATTCCATTATACAATTCTGGATTCATATTTACAATTGCGCCCATTAACAATCCGCCAGCAGAACCGCCCATTGCGTACAAATGGTCTGCAGAAGTGTAGTTGTTTTCGATTAAATATTTAGAACAGTCAATAAAATCTGTAAATGTGTTTTTCTTATTCAGCATTTTACCGTCATCATACCAATCTCTTCCTAAATATTGACCACCACGAATGTGCGCCAACGCATACACAAAACCTCTATCTAAAAGCGATAAACGTGTAGTTGAAAATCCGTCAGGAATTGTATACCCATAAGAACCGTAAGCATATTGCAACAAAGGTGTCTTTTCATTTAGCTTGGTATCTTTATGATAAACCAAAGAAATAGCTACTTTTTTCCCGTCTCTTGCTGTTGCCCAAACTCGTTTAGAAACGTAATTTTCTTTTTTGAATTTTCCGCCTAAAACTTCCTGTTCTTTTTTAATTTCTTTGGATTTATCGTCCATATTAAAATCGATAACCGAAGCAGGTGTTGTCATAGAATTGTAAGAATACCGAATAATATCTGTATCAAAATCTGGATTTGAATACACAGAAGCAGAATAGGTTTCTTCATCAAAAGGTAAATAATAGTCTGCGGAATTATCCCAACGCATAATTCTAATTTTATTTAAACCATCGTTTCTTTCTTCTAAAACTAAGTGCTTTTTAAAAATAGAAATATCTTCTAAAAGTGTGTCTTCTCGATGCGGAATCACATCAACCCAATTTTCTTTTTCCGTATTTTCTACGGATGTCTTCATTAGTTTAAAATTCTTTGCATCATCTTTATTTGTAAGCAAATAAAATTCATTTCCATAATGAGAAACACTATATTCTAAATCTTTTTCTCTTGCTTGCAACATCTTAAATTCGCCATTTGGCTTGTTAGCATCTAAAAATTGAGCTTCGGTAGAAAGTGTACTATAAGAACCAATAATTATATAATCTTCAGATTTTGTTTTGGTCACATAGGTTCCAAAAGTTTCATCTTCTTCGTGAAAAACTTCTATATCTTCTGATGCTAAAGTTCCTAAAACGTGCTTGTAAATCTTGTGACTTCTTAAAGTAATTGGGTCTTTTTTGGTATAGAACAAGGTTTTATTGTCATTCGCCCAAACAGAACCGCCAGTCGTATTGTCTATAATATCTTTATAGATTTTACCCGTTTCTAAATTTTTAATTCTGATAAAATATTGTCTTCTACTAATCGTATCGACGGCAAAAGCAACTAATTTATTATCTGGAGAAATATTTAAGGCGCCTAATTGAAAATAATCAAAACCTTTTGCTTCATCATTTACATTAAAAATAATTTCTTCTTTGGCATCTAGTGTTTCTTTTTTACGAGAATAAATGGGGTATTGTTGCCCTGTTTTAAAACTACTGATGTAATAATAACCATTGTCTTTATAAGGCACAGAAGAATCATCTTCTTTAATTCTACCTTTCATTTCTTCGAACAAATCGTCTTGAAATTCTTTAGTGTCGGCTGTTAAAGAATCGTAATAACTATTTTCTGCATTTAAATAATCCAACACTTTTTCGGTTTGTGTGTCTTTTATTGGTGCATTTTTTTGAGCATCAGAAAGACGCATCCAAAAATAATTATCTGTTCTAATATCTCCGTGTTTTTCTAATTCGTGCGGAATTTTCTCTGCAACTGGCGCAACAGCTTCATTTTTTTTCATATCCTCATTTTTACAAGCGGATGCAAAAGTAAGGCTAAAAAGCAGAGTAGCTAATATTTGATTTCTCATTTTAAAATTTGTTTAGATTGTTGCCGTAAATATACTACTTTTGTAGCAACTAAACCACTATGGACTTGAAGTCCATAGGTTTTTAAATCTGACTAAAGTCAGGTGCACGTAATATAACGTGCTTACTCTAATATAAAATCACTACTGTCATTTCCTGATTTTCGATGATGTTCTAAATATTCATCTACCATTGTATCTGTAATATTACCTGTACTCCAACATCCAAAGCCTATTGCCCAAAAATGTCTACCCAAATATTTCTTACGTAATTCCGGAAATTCTTGTTGTATTTTTCTTGAACTTCTCCCTTTTAGTTTCTTCACTATTGTACTAATGTCTTGCGATGGAAGATACTCAATATGCATGTGAATATGATTATTTGATACTACTCCTTTTAAGATAACAATATCTTCAGAATCACAAATTTCTATCAATAATTTTCGACAACGCTTCTGAATATCTCCTTTAAGAACTGAAAATCTATATTTTGTACTCCAAACAATATGAAATGTCAATCTTGAAACGGTATGTCCATTTGCTCGTTGCTCACCCATAAACCAAAGGTAAGTTTTTAGAAGCTAAAGCGAAATGCACTAAAGTGCATAGTTTTAACTATTTTTGAGACCAATAAAAATTTAAATTATGTTTGGAGATTTACAAGGATTGGTGGGCAAATTAAAGGAAGCACAGCAAAAAGCAGAAGAAACAAAAACAAGATTAAATTCGGTTTTGGTTGATGAAAATTCATCAGACGGAAAAATAAAAATTACATTAACAGGAAATAGAGAAATAAAAGCAATTTCTATTGATGATTCTTTACTTGCTGATAAAGAAGAATTGGAAGATTATTTAATCGTTACTTTAAATAATGCAATTAAAAAAGCAACAAAAATAAATGAAGACGAATTAGCTGCTGCTGCAAAAGCTGGTTTACCCAATATTCCTGGTTTATAGTTGGAAAAAATAGTATTTAAAATTAAGACACAAATTTCACCAATTATCGCTAATTCTTTAAAACAGTTCGTCTTTAATCTTTGCAAAATTACCGTCTTTTTCAATTTTACAAATTTTCAGTTTACCCAGACTTTTATTCGTGTTAATTCGCGAAATTCATATCAAAAAAATTAAACATCAAATATTTAAGCTTGATTAATAACATTTTCCGCAGATTTTAACATTCTTTGAACGTAATATTTCTAGCCACAAAACTAAATTTGTTGAACAATCTAATAATACCAAAATGAACGAAGAGAAAAAGAAAACATCTGGTTTTAAAAAATTCTTAAAATGGTTTTCAATCATCATTTTAGTTTTAATAATTGCACTTATTTCTGCACCGTTTTTATTTAAAGATAAAATAAAATCGATGGTAGAAAATACCATCAACAAAAATATAAATGCAACGGTTCATTTCAACGAGATGAATTTGAGTTTATTCAAAAGTTTTCCGCTTGCGAACTTAACTTTAGAAGAAATTACTGTTATTAATCAAGAACCTTTTTTAGGCGATACGCTTTTTTACGGAAAAGAAGTAAACTTAAAAATGAGTGTAATGGAATTCTTTAAAAGCGCTAATGAATCGATGAATTTGCAGAGTATTTCTGCAAAAGAAAGCAAATTAAACATCATTATCAATAAAGAAGGAATAGGAAATTATGATATTGTAAAAGAAGCTAACATTTCAAATACAGAGCAAGAAAATACACTTTCTTTAAATATCAAGGATTATGAAGTGGACAATTTAGATTTCTCTTATTTCGACGAAGAATCTAATATGAAAGTGAATTTAGATGATATTGTTCACTCTGGAAAAGGAAATTTCGCACAAGATATTTTGGATTTAGACACAAAATCGAAAGCAAAATTATCCGTAGAAATGGACGGCACAAATTACATGAAAAACATGTTGGTTACTTTGGATGCAGTAATCGGAATTGACCTAAAAAACAGTAAATACACATTCAAAGAAAATGTGGGTCATATTAATCAATTGCCGTTAGAATTCAGCGGATTTATTCAATTGGTAGAAGAAGGTCAATTGTATGACATCAACTTTAAAACACCAACTTCATCATTTAAAAACCTATTGGCATTAGTGCCTGCTCAATATGCAGGGGATTTGAATTCAATAAAAACAGAAGGTGATTTTGTGGTAAACGGAATTGTAAAAGGAACATATTCAGAAACTAGAATTCCGACTTTAGATATTTCATTTTCCTCAAAAAATGCAATGTTTAAATATGCTGATTTACCAAAAGCAGTACAAAATATAAATATTGATTCTAAAATCATTAACACAACAGGAATTGTAAATGATACCTACATCGATATTAATAAATTGACATTTAAAATCGATCAAGATGCGTTCAATGCAAACGGAAATGTGAGTAATATTATCGAAAATCCGAAAGTAAAATTAAACGCAAAAGGAATTATTAATTTAGCGAATATTTCTCAAGTATATCCAATTTCTTTGGACACAAAATTATCAGGAATTTTAAATGCAGATATTTCTACTTCTTTGGATATGAATTCCATCGAAAATAAAAAATATGAAAACATTAAAAATGAAGGAACGCTTGTTTTAACTGGTTTTAAATACGAAGGAAAAGAAGTTGCAAAACCATTTATTATAGAAAAAACATCGTTAACATTTAATCCGAATACGATTAAATTAAATGAATTTAATGCAAAAACAGGCGAATCTGATTTAAAAATTCAGGGAAATTTAGATAACTTTTATGGATTTTTATTCAAAGACCAAGAGCTAAAAGGGAATTTTACCTTAACTTCTAACAAGCTAAAAATTGGCGATTTTCTTTCTGATACAGAAAATACAACAGCAACTGAAAAAAGTGAGCGATTAAAAATTCCGTCTTTTTTGAATTGTAATTTTGATGCATCCGCAAAAACAGTGATTTATGATAACATTACGTTATCTAATGTTGCTGGTAGAATTCTAATCAATAATGAAACGGTTGATTTACAAAATCTAAAAATGGATATTTTTGGCGGAAAAATAGCCATGACTGGAAAAGTATCTACCAAAGAAGCAATTTCTAATTTTGCGATGGATGTAAATTTAAAAGAATTAAATATTTCTGATTCTTTTAACCAATTAAACACATTAAAAGCAATTGCGCCAATTGCAGATGCTATTGAAGGGAAATTAAACTCAACTATGTCTTTTTCTGGAAATTTAGCAAACGATATGACGCCTGTTTTAGCTTCAATTACTGGAAATTTATTGGGACAATTGTTAAACACAAAATTAAAAGAAGGGAACTCTAAAGTGCTTTCGTTAGTAGGAAGCAAATTGAATTTTTTAGATGTTAGCAAATTAAATCTAAATGAAGCAAGTGCTTACTTAACGTTTGATAATGGTAAAGTGAATCTAAAACCGTTCAACTTAAATTACAAAGGTATTGGCATTCAAATTGGCGGAACACATGGATTTGACCAAACAATGAATTATGATGTTAAATTTGACATACCAGTTAAATATTTAGGAAATGAAGTAACCAGTTTACTAGCCAAATTAACTCCAAAAGACGCAGAAACAATAAAAAGTATTCCTGTAACTGCAAATTTGACAGGTAATTTTTCTAATCCAACGATTAAAACAGATTTACAACAAGCAACCACAAGATTAGTTACAGATTTGGTTGAAAAGCAAAAACAAAGTTTAATCGATAAAGGAAAAGACAAATTAACCGATTTGTTAACTGGTGGAGACAAGACAAAAAAAGATTCTACCAAAACAAAAGAAGACACAAAAGATAAAGTTAAAGATATTTTAAACGGATTGTTCAATAAAAACAAGAAGAAAAAAGATACAGCTAATTAAAATTTCTATTTAGTATCCTGCAAGGTTTTTTTTAGTCTTGTAGATATGAATCATATTTCTTTTTAAAACTTTGCAAGCTTAACTTAAAAACTTATTTTTACTAAATGATATTTCTATCACTAAAAGACTACATGTTACCTTGTTTAAGCAAACAACTCCTCGGAATTGATTGTCCAGGATGCGGCATGCAAAGGTCTTTGGCTTTTATAATAAATGGAGATTTAATGGCCGCATTTAAAATGTATCCTGCAGTTTTTACGCTTATTTTATTATTTGTATTTATTTTGGTGAATTTAAAATTCAACTTTAATAATTCAAAAAAAATAATTAGTAGATTAGCAATTCTAAACATAACTATTATTATGATTAGTTTTTTAATTAAAATAACACTTTAACCAAACCTTATTATGAAAAGATTAAATACAACTACAATTTACGTTTTATCTGTAATCAGTATTTTATGTTGTTGCTTTGCTGGACTTGGAATCGTATTAGCGTTGCCTGCTTTTTTAATGGCGAATAAAAAAATAAAGGAAGCCGAATTAAATCCGCAAGATTATGATGCCGAAGAGATTAAAGGAATGAAAACCGCTAAAACAGTTGCAATGGTTGCATTAATTATGAATTCAGCTGCTCTTTTATTTGTCATTTATCGCTTAACTACAACAGATTGGAGTGTTTTTATGGAAGAATACCAGAAAGCAATCGAACAATATCAACAATAATAACACAAACAAAAAGGAGCGAAAAATTTCGCTCCTTTTTTATACTTAAAATTCAAAAAAAATTACTTTTTAAATTCCGTAATTGTATTCTTAATAATAGAAATACAATCTCTTAATTGTTCTTCTGTCATCACCAAAGGTGGTGCAAAACGAATTATATTTCCATGTGTTGGTTTTGCTAACAAACCATTGTCACGTAATTTGATACAAATATCCCAAGCGGTTGAGCTATCTTCTGTGTCATTGATTAGAATTGCATTCAACAACCCTTTTCCACGAACAGATTTTACCAAATCATTCGTTTCAGCAAAAGCAGCTAATTCTTCTCTAAAAATATTACCTAATTTATCTGCGTTAATCGCTAATTTTTCATCAGCAACAACCTCTAAAGCAGCCATTGCAACTGCAGCAGCAATTGGATTCCCACCAAATGTAGAACCGTGATTTCCTGGCTGAATTACATTCATGATAGCATCATTCGCTAAAACTGCCGACACAGGATATGCGCCTCCACTCAATGCTTTTCCTAAAATTAAAATATCTGGTTTAACTTCTGGCGTTCCAGAACAATTTTTCTCTGGACAATCGCAATTTCCACAAGTTGCTAATAAACGTCCCGTTCTTGCGATTCCTGTTTGCACTTCATCCGCAATAAACAATACATTATATTGTTTACATAATTCTTTTGCAGCTGCTAAATAGCCTTCAGACGGTACATAAACCCCAGCTTCACCTTGAATTGGTTCCACTAAAAACCCTGCAACATTGCTGTTTTTTTCTAAAGTTTCTTGTAATTGTTGCAAATTATCATATTCAATTTTAATAAATCCTTTTGTATAAGGACCAAAATTCTTTCGTGCAACAGCATCATTTGAAAAAGAAATTATTGTAGTTGTTCTTCCGTGAAAATTATTTTCACAAACAATAATTTCTGCTTTATTTTCTTCAATTCCTTTTACTTCATATGCCCATTTTCTACAAATCTTAAGCGCCGTTTCCACCGCTTCTGCACCTGTATTCATTGGTAACAATTTATCGAACTTAAAATATTCTGATGCAAATTTCTCGTATTTCCCCAACACATCATTGTAAAATGCACGGGAAGTTAACGATAAAGTTTTTGCTTGATTTGTCATTGCATCCACAATTTTAGGATGACAATGTCCTTGATTTACAGCAGAATACGCAGATAAAAAATCGTAATATTTCTTTCCTTCTACATCCCAAACATGCACGCCTTCTCCTCTACTCAACACTACTGGAAGTGGATGATAGTTGTGTGCGCCATACTTGCTTTCTAATTCTATCGCTTGTTGCGACGTAAGTTGTTCTAAAACAGCCATTTTAATTTATTTTAAATGTTTATATATAAAAACATTCCTGTTCTACCTTTATCCTTCGTAATCCCAATAATTATTGGAACAGAAATTCAGCGTGGGAAAGAAATCATCCTCGAAGTTTTACAAAAGTAAGAAAAAAAGCCCATCCTAACCTTCCCAGAGGGAAGGAACTCCAATCTTTGTGGAAAAACCCATCTTATTAATACTTTTCTTAATATTGAGCTTATCGAAATATGGGCGTTACCTAAAGGTCGGGCTTTCACTACTCGCTTCACGCAAAAAAGCGTGAGAGCTCAAACATGCCGTTCAATCCCTAACGCGAGTTCGTTTATCAAACCTCAAAGGTCTCGAAGACCTTTGAGGTTTAATCGGTAATTAGAAATATAAAATAAACAAGTCTTTATCAAAAACAACAAACGGATCAATTCAATTTCTTAATTTCGCATCAGAATAAAAACATCAAAAATGCCGAGAAAAGAACGAAACAAATTTGTAAAACGCAACGAGATAATCGAATTAAAAATTGAAGATTATGCGTTTGGCGGAAAAGGAATTGGAAGAATTAGAAATGAAGATGGCGAATTTGTAGTTTTTGTTCCGAATACGTTACCTGGTCAATTGGTAAAAACACAGATTCATAAAACAAGCAAAAATTATGCAGAAGGAAAACTGTATGACGTTTTAGAACCTTCGGAAGATGAAGTTGAAGTTCCGTTTCAAGACATTCCTGGCGCACCTTACATTCAATTGCCAATTCATTTACAACACAAATATAAAAAAGAGAGCACACTTTCTCTTTTTAAAAAAATAGGAAAAGTTGCGAATATCGACGATTTATTTGACGAATTAATTCCGTCTCCAAATGTATTTCATTACAGAAATAAAATGGAATACGGCTTTTCTGCAATCGGTTACGATAGAATAAATAAAACAGACAAAGACGAATTTACACTCGGTTTTAAGCGCCGCGGCGTTTGGTGGATGGGCGATAATTTAGAAAAAGATTCGGGATTATTTGATGCATTAGTTGAAGATAATATTAGAAATATTAGAATTTATTGTGAAGAAACTGGATTACAACCTTGGCACGGACCAAAAAAAGAAGGTTTTTTCAGGTATTTAGTAGTCAGAAAATCTTACAAAACAGATGAGTTGTTATTCAATTTAGTAACTACTTCTTATGATTTGCCAAAGTTCGATTTAAAGAAATTCGCTAATTATTTAGTGGAATTATTCGGAAACAGAGTTGCTGGTTTATTACACACCATAAATGATGAAGTTGGCGACAGAACAATTGCTACTTCTGGAAGTTTGGATTTAGTTTACGGAAAAGATAAAATTGTAGAAGAATTATTGGGTTTAAACTTTGAAATAAGCATGAAAAGCTTTTTTCAAACAAATCCTAAATGTGCAGAAAAATTATATTCTAAAGTAGTGGAATATGTTTTGGAAGACAAATCGAAAGTTGATAATTCCATTGTGATGGATTTGTTTTGCGGTACAGGAACAATAGGACAAATTGTAGCTTCTAAAAGCGAAAATGCGCAGATTATTGGTGTAGATATTGTAAAATCGGCAATTGAAGATGCAAAAGGAAATGCAAAAAGAAATAATATAAGCGGATTAAAGTTTTTCGCTGCAGATGTTGGTAAATTTCTATCGGCTCATCCGCAGTACAAAGGCAAAATAAAAACAATAATTCTAGATCCTGCAAGAGCTGGGATTATGCCAAAAACATTATTAAAAATTATCGATTTGAATGCAGATAGAATGGTTTATGTTTCTTGTAATCCTGCAACGCAGGCTAGAGATACAGAAATTCTAAATCAAGCGGGTTATCAAATCAAAAAAATTAGTTTGGTAGATCAATTTCCACATACTTCTCATATTGAGACGGTGGTTTTGTTTGAAAAATAATAAGAGTTTATTTGTTTAAAAAAGGTTTATTCGTTTAATGGATATCATTTTTAAGTGTTTTTCACTTTCAAAAGTCTTTTATTTACTTGATTTCTACAACTTCTAATCTGTTTATTCGTTTATTTGTTCAAAACAACATATTATGAAAATTTATTCTTTTGAGAAATTATTAGTTTGGCAGGAATCAGTTAGTCTTGTAAAAGATATTTATAGAATAACGAAAGAATTTCCATCCGAAGAAAAATTTGGTTTAATATCTCAATTAAAAAGAGCAACTGTTTCTATTTCATCAAATTTAGCAGAAGGCACTTCGAGAAAAACAAATAAAGATAAAGCACATTTTACTACAATTTCTTTTAGTTCTGCGATGGAAGCGTTAAATCAACTCATAATTTCTAAAGAATTAGGGTTTATTTCTGAAAATGATTATACTTTAGCAAGAGAAAAGATCGAAAAAATTACTAACATGTTAAATGCTTTACGAAACTCACAACTAAACGAATAAACCATTAAACATATAAACCTCTTTAGTAATAAAAAAATTATTTTTGATTAATATCTTTCATTTTTAAAAAATTAAGAGGTGTCATTACTGCTATTTTAGAATTTTTATAATCCTTGATATTTCGTGTAATAATAGCATCTAAACCATTTATAGTTAATGCGGAGGAATACTGAATAGAATCTTCAAAATCTCTAAAGTTATTTTTCAAAGCTTGTACAAGTTCTTTTTTTGTAGTTCCTGTAATTTCAGTCATTTGAATCAAGGAGTCTACTACTTCTAAAGTTTTAACATGCCCCAAATATTTTCTAACGATGTAATAAATATTGTTAATACTTACTGCTGATAAATATAGTGTTACATTACCTTTCTCATTTAGCTCGAAAAGTTCACTTGCAGGATTAACATGAGGTTCTCTATCTGTAAAAAAGTCAATAACAACATCAGAGTCTATAAATAATTTATACACCATATTTTTTTGATAATTCTTCGGTTAAAACTTTTTTATAATCGAAATTATTGTCGACTTTTATAATTCCTCTTAATTTTTTTACTTTATAAGAAAGTTGGTCTTCTTTGACTTCTACTCTATTATTTGTTACTAATTTAAAGTAGTTTTCTACCATATCAGAAAGACTTTGTCCTTTTTCTTTAGCATATCTTTTTGCAACTTCAATAACTTCTTTTTCTATAGTTAATGTCAGTTTTGTGTTCATTTCTTTTTTTACAAATATACGTGTTTATATTTAATTTTAAACACGTGTTATTTTAACTTTAAAATTTCAAAAAATTGATTTTGTTGAACTCCGCAGAATAAAACTGTATTTTTGTTTAAAAAGTGTTAAATCAACTCATAATTTCTAAAGAATTGTAGTTTATTCCTAAAAATGATTATATTTTAGCAAGAGAAAAGATTGAAAAAATAACTAACATGTTAAACGGTTTACGAAACTCACAACTAAACGAATAAACCATTAAACAAATAAACTTTTTTAAAAATGAAAAAATTAACAGACACAGAAATAGAAAAAAGATTAGAAAATTATCCAGATTGGGATTTTTATGATGATGCATTGCACACAGAATTCGAATTTGATAATTTTAAAGATTGTTTTAGTGCAATGAGCAGAATCGCTTTTGAATGTGAAGCTTTAAATCATCATCCAGAATGGAGTAATGTCTATAATTTATTAGTTATTAAATTATCTACACATGATTCTGAAGGTGTTACTGAACTAGATTTCAAATTATTGGAAGCGATGGAAAAAATTGTTGAAGTTGAAGAGTAACAATAAGCTTCTAAATTTTACTGCATAAAAACATAAGGAGCATAGGTCTATGTCACCTTATATTTCTATGGATTTTTTTATAATTAATAAGTAACTTTTCTCGAAAACAGAAAAAAAAACTTCATTAAATTTTAAGACAACTTGTGAAAAAAATAATTACCTTTTTATTGTTTTTAATCATCGGATTTTCTGCTTGCGAGAAAGACGATTTTTGTACTCAAAATCCTGTAACTCCAAAATTAATTTTACGTTTTTATGACGCTAATTCAATTTTAGATTCGAAAAATGTTGATCGTTTTTCTGCAATTGCAACTAGTAAAACAGATAGTTTGTTTACTAATTTATCTGTTGACAGTATTTCAATTCCGCTGAATCCATTGGGAAATCAGACTATTTATACTTTTAAGAAAAACAATGCTTCTGGAAATTTGGCAGATAATGAATTGGCGACTTTAACCATTAATTATAACCTTAAAGAAGAATATATTTCTCGTTCTTGCGGATTCAGAATTGTCTATTCAGATTTAGTTTTATCGGTAGATAATGGTTGGATTTCTTCTGTTACTCCACAAACTTTAGAAAATATTAATTCTCAACGCACGGCGCATGTTCAAGTTTTTCATTAGTATTTGCTGCTTTTTTACTTTGGCAAGCGTATTTTCTCAAGAGAAAAAATCGATTTTAGACAAAAATGAAGTTAAAGATTCAGTCGTTTATAAATCGAATTATGGCTTACGAGTTGGTTTAGACATTAGCAAACCTGTTTTAAAACTTTTTGATAGCGACTATTCTGGTTTTGAATTAGTAGCAGATTATAGAGTTGCTAAAAACTATTACATCGCTTTTGAAATTGGTTATGAAAGAGAAACTTCTAATGAAGATTTTACAAACTCTACCGCTTCAGGAAACTATTTTAGATTAGGTTTTAATTACAACGCCTACGAAAATTGGTTGGATATGAATAATGAAATTTATATTGGAATGCGATATGGATTTAGCTATTTTGATCAAACGTTAAATAGTTTTACGCCAAATGTGATTAATCCATCAAACGGAATTTATTTTCCTTCAAATCAAATTACAAGTCCAATAGAAACAACTGGCTTAACGGCACATTGGACAGAATTTGTTGTGGGAATAAAAGCAGAAACCTTTAAGAATTTATATTTCGGATTCAGCTTTTCATATAAAGTTGTTTTGAGTATAAAAGATCCAGAAAATTTTCAAACATTATACGCTCCAGGTTTCAATACCGTATTTCAAAGCGATACTGGTTTTGGGTTTAACTATACTGTATCTTATATTATTCCGTTTTTTAAGAAGTAATTTCACTGCTTTTTTCTTAATTTTCACTAACTTTAACTTTCTAAAATTTAAAAATTCTAATTATGAATAAAATACCAAGCGTAAATTTAGCTGATTTTTTATCAGACGATAAAAAAAGAAAACAAAAATTTATTGATGAAATTGGTCATGCTTACGAAAACATTGGATTCGTGGCTTTAAAAGGTCATTTTTTAGATGATAAATTAGTCAACGATTTATATACGGAAATCAAAAATTTCTTTGATTTACCAGTGGAAACAAAACGTAAATATGAAATTCCAGGAATTGGAGGTCAACGTGGTTATATTTCTTTCGGAAAAGAATCTGCAAAAGGAAGAAAAGAAGGTGATTTAAAAGAATTTTGGCATTTTGGACAATACGTCGAAAATAATCCAAAGTTAGAAAAAGAATATCCAGAAAATGTGGATGTAAGAGAATTGCTAAAATTCAATGAAGTAGGGAAAGAAACATACAGAATGTTAGAGAAAACAGCAAAATATGTGTTACGTTCGTTGGCTTTATATTTAGATTTAGAGGAAACTTATTTTGACAACTACATTAAAAACGGGAATAGCATTTTACGTCCAATCCACTATCCACCAATTACCGAAGAACCAAAAGCTGCAGAAAGAGCGGCTGCTCATGGAGACATCAATTTAATAACTTTATTAATGGGTGCTCAAGGAAAAGGTTTGCAAGTTCAAAATAATAACGGCGATTGGATTGATGCAATGGCAGAACCAGATGAATTAATGATAAATGTAGGCGATATGTTATCTCGTCACAGCAATAATAAATTAAAATCTACCATTCACAGAGTCGTGAATCCGCCAAAAGAAATGTGGGGAACTTCACGTTATTCGATTCCGTTTTTTATGCATCCAATATCAGAAATGAAATTAGATGTTTTAGAAAATTGTATCGATGATAAACATCCAAAACAGTTTGATGATATTACTGCAGGACAGTTTTTGGATGAACGTTTGGAAGAATTGGGACTTAAAAAATAAAAGCCCATCCCAACCTTCCCGAAGGGAAGGAGTAAAATCGTGGTAAAAAGCTACTGTTTATAATATTTATGCAATTTCAAAAGAAAGAAATAGCTAGTCATTGGATGCAAAATAAAAAAATAAAATGAATCTATTTACATTGAAATTTGAGTGTGATTTTTTCCCCTTCGGGGAAATTAAAAGGGGCTTTTTATGGATTTAAAAAATCAATTAAAAAACTTATTTCCAGAACACCAAGAAACTGCTGAACCTAAAAAGAAAAAGTCAGAAATTTGGTTACAAGATGATCCTATAATTTGCAAATATGAAAAGCGAAAAGGAAAACCAATTACTATTTTAGAAGGGTATACTGGCGCAACATCTGATTTTAAAAAATTGGCAAAAGAAATTAAAATTAAATTAAGTGTTGGAGGCAGTTTCAAAGACGATAAAATAATTATTCAAGGTGATTTTCGTGATAAAATAATGGAAATGCTAAAAGAAAAAGGATTTTCAGTAAAGCGCGTAGGCGGATAAAAATCCCATCCTAACCTTCCCAAAGGGAAGGGAATAGCTTGTTTATGAAAAGTGTTACTTATACTTTCATTCTGCCTTTTTTTTAAAAAAAATAAATTATTAAAAAAAAAATAAATGTCAATAATTAAACAATCTGAACTAATTCTAAATCCTGATGGAAGTATTTACCATCTTGAATTAAAACCAGAACATATTGCAAACGATATTATTTTTGTTGGTGATCAAGATCGTGTAGATAAAATTACACAACACTTTGATTCTGTTGAATTTTCTATTCAAAAAAGAGAATTTAAAACATCAACAGGAATTTATAAAGGCAAAAGATTATCCGTAATTTCAACCGGAATTGGTCCAGATAATATTGATATCGTGTTAAATGAATTAGATGCTTTGGTGAATATCGATTTAAAAACCAGACAGCCAAAAAAGACATTAACAAAATTAAATATCATTAGAATTGGTACTTCTGGTTCTTTGCACAAAGATATTCCTGTGGATAGTTTTTTAATGAGTGACTTTGCATTGGATATTAACGGAATGCTTCGCGCCTACCAAACGGACGAAATTTCTCATCCAGAAATTGAAAATGCGTTTGTAGCACATACAAATTGGAGTGCTAAAAAGTCGTTTCCATTGTTAATTTCAAATTCCAAAGAATTAGCAGACAAAATAAATTCTGATAAATTTGTACACGGAATTACCGCAACTGCTGGCGGATTTTATGGCGCACAAGGAAGAGTTTTACGTTTGCAATTGGAAGATGAAAATCTAAATTCTAAAATGGATAGTTTTAATTTTCAAGGAAATAGAATTACCAATTTAGAGATGGAAACGTCTGCCATTTATGGATTATCTAAATTGCTAGGACACAACGCGTTGTCTTTAAATGCTATTATTGCAAATAGAGCAAGTGGAACTTTTAGTGAAAATCCTTATAAAATTGTAGAAGATTTAATCGAATATACGCTGAATAAATTAGTGGAGTAATGAAAAAAATACTGGTCTTTTTTTTATTATTTTTAGTTTCTCAAGTAGCAATATCTCAAAATGAAAATTGGGAAAGCTATGAAATAGATTCTATTATTTCTTTAGAGTTTCCAAATGAAATTTCTTTAAAAGATACCATTGCAAAAGGATTACCACTTAAAATTTTTGTATCTCAAAACAATGACGACCTATTTATAGTTCAAAAAATTCTATATGGAGAAGAAAATATAGTCACAAATTATTCAGAACTTCCACTTGACTTAGAAGATCTCAACAAAAGTTACAAAGAATTTACCAAAAGTTATGCTAAAGAAATGCCTTATTCTATTAAAGACCAAGGCGAAATTAAACAAAATGATTTCCATGGATATTACATCATACAAACAGATTCTGAAAGAATTGTAAATTATACAAAATTCATTTTATTGAATAAAAATATGTATTCAATATCTTATTTCAATAAAAATGGAATAAATGAAGCGGTAAAAGAGATTTTTTTCAGTTCTTTAATCATTAGCTCAAACATTGAAATATCTCAATTTGAAGGTAGGTCTCTGTCTTACAGAACAGGACATTTAATAGGTAGTAATCTGCCTTTAATCATAATTATATCAATATTTTTGTATTTTATTTATAGAAAGATAAAGAAAAATTAGCATGACTAACTTAACAATAGCTGGCGTACCAGAACATTTTAATTATCCTTGGTATTTAACGTTGAAAAATAAGGATTACGCAAAACACAACATCAATTTAAGATGGGAAGATTTCCCTGGTGGAACAGGACAAATGTGCAAAGCGCTGAGAAACGGAACTGTTGATATTGCGCTTGTTTTAACGGAAGGAATTATTAAAGATATTGCTGAAGGGAATCCGTCAAAAATTGTGCAAACTTTTGTGGAAACTCCTTTAATATGGGGAATTCATGTTGCAGCTAATTCTTCTTTTCAAAAAATTGACGATTTAAAAGATGCAACTATTGCGATTAGCAGATTTGGTTCTGGTTCTCATTTAATGGCAATTGTAAATGCTAAAAATCAAGGTTGGAATGTTGATGATTTAAAGTTTAAAGTAATAAAGGATTTGCAAGGTGGAATTAATGCCTTAAAAAACGGAGAAGCAGATTATTTTATGTGGGAACATTTCACCACAAAACCGTTGGTTGATGATGGTACTTTTAGAAGAATTGATGATTGTGCAACTCCTTGGCCCTGTTTTGTGATTGCGATTAGAAATGAAGTTTTAGAGAATAATTTTGAAGAAGTAAAAAAAGTTTTAGAGGTTATAAATAAACAAACAAAAAACTTTAAGCAAATTGAAAACATAGATAAAACATTATCAATTAGATATAAACAACAGTTAGGAGACATTCAAAAATGGTTACAACTTACAGAATGGAATTCTGATAATCCAATTACAGAAAAAGAAATTTCTAAAATTCAAGATAAAATGATTGACCATAATGTAATAAAAGAGAAGAAAAAATCGAGTAATTTTATAAAAAACATGTATATTTAAAGTTTTAAAAAAAGCATGTAAAAATGAAAAAAGTAGTATTTATTGTAATTTGTATTTTAGGTTTTGTGAGTATCGCTGCTTGCAGAAGTACTTCTAAATCTTGTGGTTTAGCAGATAATAATTCTCAATTTGATGAAATATCATCTGATGATTCAGATGAAATGATGTATGTATAATTATTTCTTTTAATTTCAAATTCAATAAATCCGCTGTATTGCGGATTTTTTTTATTACGTCATTGCGAGGCACGAAGCAATCTTATAAATTAAAACTAAAAATAAACAGATTGCTTCGTGCCTGACAATTACAGACTTTTAAGCAATTTTTAAAAACTACCAATCAATTGACTTCTTCCCTATTTCTTTCAAAAAAGAATTCGTTTTAGAAAAATGCTCATTTCCAAACCAGTAGCCACGATTCGCACTTAAAGGCGAAGGATGTCCAGAAGTTAAAATATGATGTTTAGTTTCATCAATTAATTTTGATTTTTTTTTGGCAAATCCGCCCCAAAGTAAAAAAACAACATTTTCTTTTTCTTCGGATATTTTCTTTATCACTTCATCGGTAAATGTCTCCCAGCCTTGCTTTTGGTGACTCCCAGCTTCGTGCGCTCTTACTGTTAACGTTGCATTTAACAACAAAACACCTTGCTTTGCCCAACGTTCTAAATTTCCGCTTTGCGGATATTCTTGATTCAAATCGATAACAATTTCCTTAAAAATATTTTGTAATGAAGGTGGGAATTTAATTCCATCTTGCACAGAAAAACACAAACCATTTGCTTGATTTACTCCATGATATGGATCTTGACCGATAATAACTACTTTCAAATCTGTTAATGAACATGCATTAAAAGCAGCAAAAATTTCTTTCCCATCTGGATAGCAAGTTTGATTTTTATATTCTGATTTCACGAAATTAATCAACTCATTAAAATATGGTTTTTCAAATTCCGATTTTAAAATATTTTTCCAATCATCCGCAATATTTACCTGCATTGTTTCTTATTTTTGTAGTCAATACCAAACCTCACAAGTTTTAAAAATTTTTGAGGTTTTTAATTTTCTCAAAGATACAAAATTGTCAATTTCAACAAAAACAATTCAGGATTTAGAGTTTTCTACGGTTTTACAACACGTTGCGCAATTTTGTGTTACGCAGTTAGGTAAAGAAGAAACTTTAGCGATACAACCAATTAAAAATCATCAACATTTGTTGAATGAATTACAACTGGTTTTTGAATACCACAACTCTTTAGTGAGCGAAAATAGAATTCCGAATCATTATTTCGATAATATTCAGGTTGATATTAAACGTTTGGCGATTGAAAATAGTTATTTGGATGCAGATCGATATTTAAAAATAGCATCTGTTTCTGAAACCGTGAATGAAATCAAAATTTTCTTAAAGAAATTTGAAGCTTATTTTCCGCAGTTATTTTTAGTAGCTGATGAAATTGAATTGACAAAATATATTGTGGATTCTATCCGGAAAATAATCACTAATTATGGCGAAGTTGCAGATACTGCTTCACCAGATTTGCGTAAAATTAGACGTGATATTAACACGGTAAGAAGTAAAATTGGACAAAGTTTTACGAGTGCATTATCAAGTTCCATTGCTGCCGGTTATTTAGATGATATTAAAGAGACAATAGTTGATAACCAGCGTGTTTTGGCAGTTACTGCAATGCACAGAAAAAAGATAAGTGGTAGTTTAATGGGTGCTTCAAGATCTGGAGGAATTGTTTACATTGCGCCACAAGCAACACTTGCGTATTCTAGGGAATTACAAAACCTACAATATGATGAACAGCAAGAAGTTGTTAGAATATTAAAGAATTTATCGTTTACAATTAGACCTTTTATCGATTTACTAAACCAATATGTTTGGTTTTTATCTCATTTAGATTTAATTGGCGCAAAAGCAAAATATGCGAAAGAAATAAACGGAGTTTTACCAAAAATCTTAAAAACAAAACGACTCAATTTTATCAATGCCGTTCACCCTATTTTATGGCGAAAAAATAAAGAAAAGAAGATAATTACGATTCCACAAAGTATTTCATTGCATGAAAATCAGCAAATAATTGTGATTTCTGGACCCAATGCAGGTGGAAAAAGCATCACTCTAAAAACCATTGGTTTATTACAATTAATGTTGCAAAGTGGTTTGTTAATTCCGGTTGATGAAAAAAGTGAAACCTCTATTTTTAAAACGATTTTAACTGATATTGGAGATAATCAATCCATAGAAAATCAGTTAAGTACGTATAGTTACCGATTAAAAAATATGCATCACTTTCTACAAAAATGTGATGATAGAACCTTGTTTTTAATTGATGAATTTGGTACAGGTTCTGATCCCGAATTAGGTGGTGCATTGGCAGAAATTTTTCTGGAAGAGTTTTATGAGAAAAAAGCATTCGGAATTATCACAACCCACTACTCCAACTTAAAAGTTTTGGCGAACGAATTAGAGAATGTTACCAACGCAAACATGCAGTTTGACGAGCAGACTTTAGAACCTTTGTATAAATTATTTATCGGTCAAGCGGGAAGTTCTTTTACGTTTGAAGTGGCGCAGAAAAACGGAATTCCGTATAGTTTAATCAACAAAGCAAAAAAGCGAGTTGAAACAGAGAAAATACGTTTAGATGCAACAATTTCAAAACTTCAAAAAGAGCGAAATCGTCTTCAAAAAAACTCTGATAATTTAGAAAAACAGGAATCTAAAGGTCAAGAACATTTAGATAGTTTGCAAGAAAAAGAACAACGTATTCAAGATAAGTTGGCTGGTTTTCAAGAATTGTATGACAATAATCAGCGAATGTTGTCTTTAGGAAGAAAGATTAATGAGTTTTTAAACAAGTATTTTCAAACGAATAACAAAAAAGAACTCAACACAAATTTCAACAAATGGGTTTCATCAGAAAAGACAAAAAATGCGATGAAAAATCCTATTGTTTCAAAAACCAAAGCAGCGAAAGAAAAAGCAAAAGTGGTAGAAAAACAGATGCAGGAAATCATTGAAAAAGTGGAAAAAGAAGTCTTGGAAAAAGTAGTTGAAGTACGCAAAGAAAAGAAAATTGTAGATGCAAAAATTGCCAAAGAAAAATCTGAATACAATTATAAAATAAATGATCGAGTTCGGATTATTGATAGTAATTCTGTCGGGACAATTGATAAAATCGACAAGAAAAATGTAATTATTAATTACGGAATTTTCACTACAAAAACTTCTGTTAAAAATTTAGAATTGGTAGAAAAAGCGAAGAAATAATGGAAAGTGAAAAGCAAAAAATGATTTCTGGAAAATTATATAAAGCTTTTGGAGCCGAATTATTGAAAGAAAGACAATTTGCAAAAGAACTCATTTTTGATTTTAACGCATTAAGACCCTCCGAAATTGAGAAAAGAAATGCAATTTTAAGAACACTTTTAGGCAAAACTCAAAAAAGCTTTTTTGTTGAACCACCATTCCGTTGCGATTATGGGTATAATATTGAAATCGGAGAAAATTTCTATTCCAATTATAATTTAATTATTCTAGATTGCGCAAAAGTTAGTATTGGTAATAATGTTTTAATTGCCCCAAATGTGGCAATTTATACCGCTGGACATCCAATTGATTTTGAAAAAAGAAATCAAGAATTTGAATATGCCTTTCCTGTTACTATTGGAAATAACGTTTGGATTGGCGGAAATACTTTGATAAATCCTGGTGTAACTATCGGCGATAATTCTGTAATTGGTTCTGGGAGCGTTGTTACAAAAGACATTCCAAGTAACGTAATTGCAATTGGAAATCCTTGTAAAGTATTACGAGAAATTAATGACAATGATAAAATTTATTATTTTAAGAACTCTAAATACTAAATAAAATAAGATTTTCTTAAAGATTTTGTAATGAAATAAAGTTCAGAACAAGAATTTCATAAATCTTCGTGCTTTTGAATTAATACCTATCAGGTTTTGATACTGAATCAAGTTCAGCACAAGAACCTAACAGGAAAACATATAAATAGTAATCTATACTATGTTATTTAGTCACAATCAAGTCCTGTCTCCCTGCCTGCCGGCAGGTTGGTTCTAATAGTGAAACGACCCTGATTCGCAATATTGGTAAGTTGTAATTTATAAACTAAGAAAGAATAGTATTAGAAAGCCTACCTTCCTCTACCGCTTCTATTATCTCTAAATTCTTTCATTTTATTGGTCACAATTACTTGATATTCACTTTTTGTAACTACTTCTCCTTTTTTTGGCGCTTCAATTACAATTTTATCTTTTGGATTTAAAGCTATTTCTGTACACAATAAGGTTGAATTTCCTGCACTTACTTCTAAAATTAAACCTGGTAGACCCCAATATTCTAAAGGCCCATGACTTACAGGAATTTGTAATGAATACCAAGCTTCAACCAAGGTCACTTCTACTTCATCTTTATTTTCTTGTTTCTCTTTAGCAGCTATTTTTGCCCAAGAAAATTCAACCCAAGTTAATTCGTCTGTTGGTATATAAGAAGTTGCTTTGTAACACAAAAAATCCCCAATTTGTTTGGTTTCGCTTCCTAATTCCCATTCAATTGGTTGTAGTTTGTCTTTTACTAAAAATGCTTTTCCGTAAAATTCTTGCGTTTGAATTTGAGTATCTTCCTTAACATTTTTATATTGATCACCAGGCGTAAAATATTTTCCCCAAGAGTCTGTTGCTCCAGAAACGGCATCTAATTTTTCTTCTTCTTTAAAAAATGATTCCTGCGCATTAAAGGTCAAAATATACGTTTTTTCTAACCTGTTTTTCATTCTATTTTGCATTTGCTTTTTCTCTAATTCACTTAAACGTGCACCCCAATTTCCTAAATCCATTTTTGTTTTAGAAATATAAGTTGCTTTTCCTTGAAAATCTTTGGTATTCTCTTTGGATGCATTTGATGGAAGCAAAAAGAGAAATAAAACTGTTGATATTTTAAAAAGCAGTGTTTTCATAGCAAGAAATTAAATTTTTCTATCAAATATAGTGAAATAGTGAACGAAAATAATTTTATTAAGAATATTCTGTGGATAAGTTTAAATAATTTAGAAATGAAGCACCTTCGTTTTCATAAAAAAACCTATAACTTCGTTAACATTATACAAACCAGCTTTTTAATTAATTTTATACTGATAAGCTGGCAATATTTAGAAAAGAATAGACCATTATGAAAGATAAAAGACTTGCAGTACTTATTGACGCAGATAACGTACCCTACGCTAATGTAAAAGAAATGTTGAACGAAATTGCTAAATATGGAAATCCAACTATCAAACGGATCTATGCCGATTGGACAAAACCAACCGTTTCTGGTTGGAAAAATATTTTACTCGAAAATGCAATTACTCCTATCCAACAATACAGTTATACAACAGGTAAAAATTCAAGCGATAGTGCATTAATTATTGATGCTATGGATTTATTATATTCAAAAAAAGTAGACGGATTTTGTATTGTTTCTAGCGATAGTGATTTTACAAGACTCGCAACTCGGTTAAGAGAAGCGGCAATGTTTGTGATTGGAATTGGCGAGAAAAAAACGCCTCAACCTTTTATTACTGCTTGTGACAAGTTCATTTATATAGAAATTCTTAAAAGAGAACAAGAAAACAGCCCGACTGAAAAACATAAAAAGCAACAAAGCACTAAAAATGTTAATCCATCTTTGAGTCAAATAGATAAATATTTAATTCAATTGATTAAAGACAGCATTGACGAAGTTTCAGATGATAATGGCTGGGCTTTTTTAGGAACATTGGGTAATTATATCATCAAAAAGAAAACAGATTTTGATCCAAGAAATTACGGTTTTATGAAATTATATCCACTAATTAAAAAAATTGGAGAATTTGATATCGAAGAAAAAGAAACTGGAGAAAATAATATTAAACATATTTATGTTAAAAATAAATAGTTTATTGTTTGGAAAATAGACTGTTTCATTAAAAAGTAAAATAAATTATCAAATGAAAAAAATATTATTTTTAGCACTTATAACTCTTTCCACAATGACATATTCTCAACAAAATACCATTCAAGAACCAGTTTTAAGTGGCTCGATGACATTAACAATAATACAAACTGCTTTTAATTAAGCAGAAAAAGACGGTCTTTTTGTAACCATAACAGTTGTTGATAAATCGGGACAAACTTTAGGGGTACTTCGTCATCATAAAGCTGGCGTTCATACCATTAGAGCAAGTTATAAAAAAGCATACACAGCTGCTTCTCAAAAACGTGAAACTGCAGAAATTGCAAAAGGACTAAAAAATGGTTCAATTCCAGAAGATTTTCGTTTTTTGGATGAAAATATTCTAGCGATGGATGGTGGAATTCCGATTTTTATAAACGGAAAAGTTGTTGGCGGAATTGGAGTTGGCGGCGCTCACGGAAGTGAAGATGTGCGGTTTGCGAAAGTTGGTTTAAAGGGTACTTGATTAGTTTTTATTAGAGTTTTAAGCATTTTATATAGTTTTTTTATTAATCTTCTGTGAATAAGTTTAAATAACTTGGAAGTCAGATACTTCTATTTTAAAAATTAAAAAACTAACTTCGTTAACGCCTAATATAAGTCACCTGTGCTGAACTTGATTCAGTATTAAAACGACCTCATATTCGTCTAAAGTTGTAGGTAATGCGAAAAAGCCGACCGCACATTAGGCACATTTGGTTTTTGCCTACACACAAAGCCAACGCTGAAAAAACCAAAAGAGCCTAATCTTGACAGTACACAGACGATAATAACAGTGAATGAAAACAGAACTCGAAATAAAGGACAAAACCAGACAAACGGAAGGACTAAAAGTTGCTCCTTTCAGACAGCATATTAGAAAAACATCTCCACACAAACACAACAACTATTTTGAAATCATCTACCTGATTAAAGGAAAAGGTTCGCACACTATTGACACGAAAGAATATGAAATAAAAACGCCTGTAATCTTTACTATCCGAAAAGAGCAGGTTCATTTTTGGGACATAAAAACAGAACCAAAGGGCTTTGTACTCATCATCAAAAAAACGTTCATTGAAAATTGTTTAGACAAAGACATCAAACGGCTGATTTCGGAATTGAGTGCACAAACTTGTCTTTTTCCAAAAGAAAATACTGCAATTGACATTTTCAAGATTTTACTAAACGAATATCAAGAAAAGAAAACGGCAAATCGACCAATTATAGACGGACTATTAAAAGCACTTTTGGCAAAACTTCTTGAATCGGCAACACAAAGCATTTCTAAAAACGGCAACAGCACAATTTTTCAAAAATTCATTGACCTTTTGAGTAAAGAAAGCGAACTAACAAACAAGGTAAGCCACTATGCCAGATTGTTGAACACTACTCCACAAAATCTAAATGCGATTTGCAGAAAAGAGACAGAACAGTCAGCAACCGAGATTCTTTCTGAACACATCATCAATGAAGCAAAAAGACTGTTGCTTTACACGGACTTTACAGTAAGTGAAATTGCTGACAAACTTGATTTCAAAGACAATTCCCACTTTTCAAAATACTTCAAACGACACGTTGAATTTACTCCAATCGGTTTTAGAAACAAAAACTGAATACCACACATTTTTCAAATAGACCATATTTTCGGTTATATGTTGATTAGCTTTACACCATAAGAAAAAACGAAATATGAAATGCTTAATGTTTATTATCGCTTTGCTTCTGCTATGGTCTTGTGGAAACAATCAGGAGCAAAATGCACAAGGTAAATGGATAAATGGCACGGAACAGGAAAAATTAGAAATCATAGAAAACCAATTCAGAGGTTTTGATATGGCTATGGTAGAAACAGGCTATCGCTATCAGGAAATGTATTGGGCAGGACAAGACGAAAATTGGGAATATGCTGACTATCAATTGGAAAAAATCCGAAAAACCATAGAAAACGGTTTAGAACGCAGGCCCAAACGAGCAAAATCAGCAGAACATTTTTTAAACGTAGTAATTCCCACAATGCAAAAGGCACTCGAAAAAAGAGATACGATCGTATTCAATAAAAATTTTAAAATGCTGACCAACAGTTGCATTAGCTGTCACGCAATGGAAAAAGTACCCCATTTTACTATCAAGAAACCGCTTTACAGGCAATCACCAATTAGAAAATAATGATAGAAATAATTAAGCAATTAGATACTGATATACTGTTATGGCTCAATAGAAGTCATACTATATTCTGGGATGATGTGATGTGGTTCGCTACTGGAAAATGGACTTGGTTGCCTTTTTATATCCTATTGGCATTATTGCTAATATGGAAGTATAAAAAGAATTCCATCTTAATGATTTTTTTGGTAGCCTTGCTCATAACGCTTAGTGATCAATTGGCTTCAGGTATGTTTAAACCGCTCTTCGAAAGATTGCGACCGAGCCATAATCCTGATTTGGTAGGGAAACTTCATTTAGTCAATGATTATAGAGGAGGTAAGTTTGGCTTTATTTCTTCTCACGCAGCTAATGTATTTTCATTGGCATTTTACCTGACGTTGGTAGCACGTGATAAACTGAAATGGATGCCTTTCGTCTTTATTCTCTGGGCAATTTTCGTGAGTGTTAGCAGAGTTTACCTTGGCGTTCATTATCCCACAGATATACTCGTTCCAGCTATTTTAAGTGTTCCGATAGCTTTGATAGTGGCTCGAATTTATAAAGCATATACCCCTATATTAATTAAAAAAATCACCTGAAATGTTCCAAAAAATAATTAATTCAGATCATTCCAAAACCACCATTCTCATACGCATAATGGTCGGTGCTGTTTTCCTTTCAGAAGGCATTCAAAAATTCTTATTTCCTGCCGCAAGAGGCATCGGAAGGTTTGAAAAGATGGGGTTTCCCAACCCAGATTTTTTCGCACATTTTGTCGGTGCATTTGAAATCCTATGTGGTTTATTATTACTTGTCGGACTTTTGACCCGAGCAGCAGCCTTGGCATTGCTCATCAATATGACGGTTGCCTTAATTGTGACCAAAATCCCGATTGCCTTTGGCGAAAGTTTTGACCCTTTCGTGCTACGAGAGCTTAAAACCTATGGTTTTTGGAGTATGGCTCACGAGATGCGAACTGATTTTGCGATGTGGCTGGGCAGCCTGTTCCTGCTTATTAAAGGTGCTGGAAAATGGTCTATTGATCTATCACTGACTAAAAAAAGTAGCTAATGACGGTAGCATTTTCAAATATCGACTTTGGTTATAATGAAGATAATGAGCCCATCATTCAAAATTTTTCGTTAGAGGCAAAAGAAGGAGATCGCATAGCAATAAAAGGGGCTTCCGGTTCTGGTAAGACAACCTTATTCCGTTTATTGTTAGGTTTTGAAACCCCAGATAAGGGTACGATCTCATTTAACGGCAAGCCGTTGAGACCGAAACAACTCAAACAATTACGTAAAGAGACCACTTGGCTGCCTCAAGACCTCGATTTGGGAGCGGACAAATTGAAAGAGGTGTTCTATTATCCATTTTCATTTAAAATCAATACATCCAAAAGACCAAAAGAAGAAGAGGTACTGTCCATATTTGATGCACTTGGTCTGAACAAGAACGTCTGGGAAGGTAATTTCAAAGACCTGTCCACAGGACAGCGTCAGCGTGTGGGTATTGCACTCTGCCACTTATTGGATAAAGCGGTTCTTCTTTTGGATGAACCTACTTCGGCATTGGACGAGACCTCTAAACAAAAGGTGGAAAAACTGTTGTTCGATGATAAACGCATCATCATATCGACCTCGCACGACCCCTGGTGGCTGGAGCGGTGCTCTCAAATCATTGAACTTAGTTAAAAGCGACCTATGGATATAATCGATATTACTTGGGGACAACTGGCGATAGGTTCTGTTATTCTTATAATTCCCGCCTTGATCTTATGGAAATATCAAACGGGACTGCTCAAAAAAATGGGTGTTGCCGTGGTGCGTATGACGCTACAATTGATTTTTGTCGGGTATTATCTGGAGTATCTATTTCAATATGACAACCCCTGGTTAAATATAGCTTGGATTATCATAATGGTAATAGTGGCCGATTTTGCGACCATTGACCGTAGTGAGTTAAGGCGGAATAAAAAACTGATTATCAGTTTATTTGCAGCCACTTTTTTAGGCATTATCGTTATTGACCTTTTTTTCTTAAAATTTGTGATACAGTTGCCCAACATACTTGCGGCGCAATATGCCATTCCCATTACCGGGATGGTGCTGGGCAACTGTTTAAGGAGCAACGTGATAGGAATCAATGAATTTTATTACAGCATTTACGAGCATAAAGAGCGCTATCGGTTTTATCTGGCAAACGGTGCTAAACAGAAAGAGGCGCTATTCCCTTTTTTTCGTACCGCATTAATAAAATCGGCAAACCCCACTTTGGCATCTATGGCCACCATAGGCCTGGTCTCTTTGCCCGGAATGATGACGGGCCAGATATTGAGCGGCAGTTCACCGCTGATCGCCATTAAGTATCAAATAATGATAATGCTTGCTATTTTTTCGGGCACCATATTATCGGTTTATTTGGGCATAAGCTTTTCCAGTAAATTTGCTTTTGATAACCGTAATAATTTAGATAAAACCATTCTTAAAAAAGATTAGATGAACAGAAATTTTCACATCCTCGCGGCACTTTTTAGTGTCCTATTTGGCTATAGCCAACAAAAAGACATCCCTGCATCCTACAGTAATTTAGGCTATGATAGTGATGGGCGCCTGTATTTTTTAAAGGATACTATAAAATATAAAGCCACAACTGATACTACCGGTTACAGTTTAAACCAACTATTTGGGAAGCCCGTAGGGACAGATGAAGGGATTACAATGGACTTTGGCGACTTCAACGGGAGTGTTACCTATGGTCTTATACCGTATGGTAAAGCGCCACACCCACTTCCCGTGTTCAGGTTTACAAAAACTCTTGAAGATGGAAAAGCATACATCGATATAGGCAATGCCTTTGATTATCCCTATGACTTTGTAAACTGGAAAGAAAACAAACAACTTACCTTGGGATACCGCCTTATGGATGAAAAAGGAATGATTGTCTTTGACGGCGAGGTATCGGTAACCGGAACTGGGCCTTTTAAAATTTCCCCATCAATATATGAAGGACCTTTTTTAAATAGCATAACCCCTACAAGTGCTACTATCTGGTTTAACACGACTGCACCAATTCAGGCATCTGTGGAAATTGATGGGCGTATTTTTAATTCAGAAGAAAAATCTCAAAATCACCAAATTGAAATTTCGGGTTTAAGTCCCAATACAAGTTATGATTATGCTGTTTCCTATGCAGGTTTTAAACAAGGTTACAATTTAAAAACTGCACCATCTGAAGGTTCAAGGGAGGCTTTCGTTTTTGGATATACCAGTGACAGCCGGCACGCTACGGGTGGTGGAGAAAGAAAGATTTATGGCACTAACGCCTATATAATGAAAAAGATGGCAGCACTTGCCTATATGAAAGAGGCATCGTTTGTTCAGTTTACAGGAGATATGATCAACGGCTATCTTAACAATAAAGAAGAACAACACCTTCAGTACACCAACTGGAAAAAGTCCATAGAACCGTTCTGGCACTACATCCCGTTTTATGTAGGTATGGGCAACCACGAGGCGTTTGGTTATGTGTTCAGTGATGAAAATGGAAGAACTAAAGCATTTATCGATGGTTTTCCCTATGATACCGCTTCCGCGGAAGCGATATTTCAAGAGGCCTTTGTGAACCCTTTAAATGGTCCCGAAAGTGAGGACAATAACAAATATGACCCTAATCCCACTTCAAAAGATTTTCCTTCTTATAAAGAAAGTGTGTTTTACTATACCTATGCCAATACCGCAATAGTAGTACTTAATAGTGACTATTGGTACGCCCCAACTTTGAGTGGGGAACCGGCGACAAGCGGTGGGCTTCACGGTTACCTAATGGATAACCAAATCAAATGGTTAGAGCAGACCTTAAAGAAACTTGAAAAAAATAAAAATATCGATCACATCTTTGTCACACAACACACCCCAGCATTTCCTAACGGTGGCCATAGTAAAGATGATATGTGGTATAGCGGCAATAATGAAAAGCGTCCCTATATCAACGGTAAAGCTGTTGAAAAAGGTATTATTGAAAGGCGGGACGAGTATCTGGATCTACTTATCAATAAGAGTGCTAAGGTCGTTGCTATCTTAACAGGCGATGAGCACAACTATAATTACCTAAAAATAACAGACGAAGTTCCAATTTACCCAGAAAACTACACGCATAAAAAAATACAGATATCACGTCCTGTTTATCAAATCAACAACGGAGCCTCTGGGGCGCCCTATTACGGTCAAGAAATACTTCCGTGGAGTGATTTCACAAAATCGTTTAGCGTTGAAAATGCGCTTTGCCTATTCTATGTGGAAGGTAAAAGTATTGTTATGAAAGTGTTCAATCCAGATACGTTGAATAAAATTGATGAAGTTGAAATCCGTTAACAAAGCAAAAATATGGATGAGGCTTTAGCTTATTTTATTCAATATAATAGATATCAGGAATTTGATGAGATGTTTCGTTTTATATCTAATTCGGTCTATTTTATTTGCCCGGCTATTTTGTTTATTGGTCTTTTTGTGTCATTTAAAATGAGGCCAAAACTTTTGTTCTTGAATTATTGTAAAATAGCACTGATAAGTGTCTTTGCAATTATAGTAGCCTACTTACTGAAATATGGAGTACAGAGACCCAGGCCTTTTAAAAATCATCAAGATATTTCACAACTTATGGAAGCAGGTAACTTTTCCTTTCCTTCTGGTCATACTTTGATAGCATTTACAATAGCGTTTGGTCTATATTTTTGTTTTCAGAAAAAATATCTTCTAATTCCAATATTCGTTTGGGCCTTTGCAGTAGCCTATTCAAGAATCATTTTGGGAGTACATTATCCATCAGATATTATTGCCAGTATAGTGATTGCTTATATGCTAAACATAGTATTTTTCAAATATATCTTTCAACAAGAATGGTTCAAAAACACAACAATAAAGATTTAAAAGAAATCGCCGAGGTATTCTTCAAGTTAGGAAGTATTGCTTTTGGTGGTCCCGCAGCTCATATCGCAATGATGGAAGATGAAGTGGTCACAAAAAGAAAGTGGATGACACAAGAACACTTTCTCGACTTTGTGGGTGCTACCAATTTAATTCCGGGTCCGAATTCGACTGAAATGACAATGCATTGTGGTCACGAGCGTGCAGGTTGGGATATGTCTTTGATTATCAAGGGAATTGGTAAATTTTCAGTGGATTGGTATATAAAAAATAAGAAAAAATGAAAAATTTGGATGATAAAGGACTTTTAAGGTCGCTTACTTTAAAAGATGCAGTAGGCGTTGGTTTAGGAGCAATAATCGGAGCGGGTATTTTTGTGGTAACAGGTATTGCGGCCGGAGTTTCGGGCCCTGCTTTTCTTGTTGGTCTTTTAATCGCAGGAATCATTGCCACTTTTAATGCCTTAAGTTCTGCGCAATTAGCATCCAAATATCCACATTCGGGCGGAACTTACGAATATGGATATATCTTGATAAATCCTGCTTTTGGATTTTCCGCAGGATGGATGTTTTTAGTTAGTAAGCTTGCAGGGGCAGGTTTTGTTGCAATAGGATTTGGCAGCTATTTCTACCAATTGGTACCAATAGCCTCACCAATTACCTTTTCTGTTTTAGCCGTTATTTTTCTGACAGCGGCCAATTATTTTGGCATTAAGAAAGCGGGGGTTTTAAACCTTGTGATTGTAACCATAACCTTGCTTTCCCTTATTTACTTGGCATTTAGTGGTATTCCGGAAGTGAATTTTGAAAACTTCAAACCCTTTGCTCCATTTGGTATTTCAGGAATTGCAGAAGCTGCTGCGCTTTTGTTTTTTGCCTTTACAGGCTATGGAAGAATAGCAACACTTGCAGAAGAGGTAACGAACCCCAAGAAAACGATTCCAAAAGCGATCATTGTCACCATAGTAACAGCGATAATTCTTTATAGTGTAATTTCTGTAGTAGCTATAGGTGTTATAGGAACAGAAAGTATGGCAGTCAGTACTTCGCCTTTGCAAGTTGTTGCAGACGCTTTGAACACTCCTGCAATTAGTAGCATAATAACCATTGGCGCTTCTACTGCAATGTTGGGTGTATTGTTGAGTCAAATTTTAGGAATAAGCCGAGTTATGTTGGCCATGGGCAGAAGAAGTGATTTACCACCTTTTTTCAAAAGAATACATAAACGTTACCGCGTGCCTCATATAGGAATACTAATTACAGGCTTTATAATTTTGGTGCTTACCCTTATAGGAACGTTCGAATTTATTGTTAGAGCTGCGACTTTTACTATTCTGCTCTACTATAGTATTACAAATATAGCGGCAATAAAACAACCGAAGAAAGATAGAATGTACGGCAGATTAATTCCAATATTAGGCTTAATAGGATGCTTAGCAATGTCCGTTTCCCTGCCTTTAAATATAATGTTTTCAGGTATTGGATTACTTTTAGCAGGGTTCGTGATAAGATTTTTATTTCATAAAGTATATGGCAGGCAAGGATAGAAAAACTTGTTTTTCCAACCATAACTTTCCAATTACCGTTGATTTCCCAATAACAACTCTTATTATCTTAGAATTTGGTATGGTTTTGTACTTCATTATCAACCAAAAATTAACTTAAACATTTAAAATACAAGTAACTACATCTGCCAGTAACTTAAAAATTCTTTGGATATAGACACTAGAAGCTAGCGCCTAACAGCAACACACATTGCCAAGCCGCTCAAATCAGCCGCACATTCCAAAGCTTGACAATAAGTGTGTCTGCTCCAACGCTCGGACGAAAAAGAAAGCACTACCTACAATCGAGTAGACGGGTGACGATTTAAAAATCGCCACTGCGCCTCTCACACCACCGTACGTACGGGTCTCGTATACGGCGGTTCACCAAATTGAAATTTGCGATTTATTAATGTAATCTATCAAAGGT
>Ga0209491_10002315_pt1 | contig 34247 bp, 32 predicted proteins | sample BON02_FD_187213 | JGI IMG/M metagenome (GOLD analysis project Ga0209491, IMG submission 187213) | Freshwater microbial communities from Lake Bonney liftoff mats and glacier meltwater in Antarctica - BON-02 (SPAdes) (version 2) | ecosystem: Environmental > Aquatic > Freshwater > Ice > Glacier... | reverse complement strand
AACTAGACAGACCGACGCTACGCGTTGCAGTAGCACGCCAACGACGGCAATGGTTCGAGGGACTGTGGACCAATGCGGGTGAACCAGTCAACCTCAATACAGCTTGAAATCTTCTAATGGACAATCTCGGTTTAACTCAGCTTTTTCTTCAGCAACTCATTCACCTGCGCCGGGTTGGCCTTGCCTTTGGTCGCCTTCATGGCCTGGCCTACCAAAGCGTTCATGGCTTTGGTGTTACCTGCGCGGACTTCTTCTACGTTTTTGGCGTTGGCGGCTAGAACATCGTTGATGATTTTTTCGAGTTCGCCGGAGTCGGATATTTGTTTGAGGCCTTTGGCTTCGATCACCTCATCGACATCCAGCTCCGGGCCAGTCCACAACTCAAAGAATGCTTTCTTCGCGTTCGCGTTGGAGATGGTTCCATCCGTGATGCGGGTAATCAATTTCGCCAAACTCTCAGCAGGCACGCGAATTACGTCACGACCAGGCGTTCCATCCCGGACAACGCTAACAGTTGGGTCGCCGTCTTCGTCGCGAGCACCATCAAACATAAAGCGGCGCACATCATTGGCCACCCAATTGGCGACAAGTTTTGGTTGCTTGCAAGCCTTGGTAGCAGCTTCGAAATAAGTCGCTATCGGCTTACTTTGTGTCAGCGTGCTGGCGTCGTATTCGGAAAGACCATAGTCGCTCATAAACCTTGCCGCCATCACACGCGGCAGCTCCGTCATCTCGACACGCGTGCGCTCCACCCAATCCCGCCCAATCACCAGCGGTGGCAAATCCGGGTCTGGAAAATAGCGGTAATCCGCAGCATCTTCCTTGGTTCGCATTGAGCGTGTCTCGCCCGTGTCCGGGTCAAACAGCACCGTTGCTTGTTGAATCGTTTTGCCGTCTTCAATCTGCTCAATCTGCCAGCGCACTTCGTAGTCAATCGCCTGCTGCATGAACTTGAAGCTGTTCAGGTTCTTGATCTCGCGGCGCGTACCCAGTTCGGCGCCGGGTTTGCGCACCGACACGTTGGCATCACACCTGAAACTGCCTTCCTGCATGTTGCCGTCGCAAATCCCAATCCAGGTGACGATTTTGTGCAGCTCTTTGGCGTAGGCCACGGCCTCTGCGCTGGAGCGCATGTCGGGCTCAGTCACGATCTCCAGCAACGGCGTACCAGCGCGGTTCAAGTCGATGCCGCTCATGCCGCCACCGCCCAATCTCGAGTCCTCGTGCAGTGATTTACCCGCGTCTTCTTCAAGATGCGCACGTACCAGGCGCACCGACTTTTTCTCATCGCCTAAAAAGAACTCGACCACGCCGCCCTGTACCACCGGAATCTCGAATTGGCTGATCTGATAGCCCTTGGGCAGGTCGGGGTAGAAATAATTTTTGCGTGCAAACACACTGCTCTCGGCAATGTGCGCATTCACAGCCAAACCAAACTCGATGGCGCGCTGCACCGCGCCCTTGTTCATCACCGGCAGCGCGCCGGGCAGCGCAAAGTCCACCGCAGACGCCTGGGTGTTCGGCTCTGCGCCAAACGAGGTCGATGCGCGGCTGAAAATTTTTGACTGCGTGGTGAGCTGCGTGTGAGTTTCAAAACCGATGACGACTTCGTAACCCTGCACCAGCGGGCCGGTTGGTCGGCCAACTTGCGCCTGCGCAAAAGTGTCTGCGGGGGTTGCTGGTTGGCTCATTTCGAAATCACCTCAAAAGCGCTGGGCCTGCGCATATGCCAATCCGTCGCCACTTGAAATTGATGCGCCGCACCCAGCAACTGCGCTTCCTTGAAGTAGTTGCCAATCAGTTGCAAGCCGACCGGCATGCCGCCTGCGCCAAAGCCTGCGGGCACGCTCATGCCGGGCAGGCCCGCCAGGCTGGACGACAAGGTGTAGATGTCGGTCAAGTAATTGGCCACCGGGTCAGCGGACTTTTCGCCAATCTTCCACGCCACGCTGGGCGACACCGGGCCGGCAATGATGTCGCACTGCGCAAAGGCTTTTTGAAAATCTTCGGCAATCAGGCGGCGGATTTTTTGCGCCTTGAGGTAATAGGCATCGTAGTAGCCGTGCGACAGCACATAGGTGCCGATCATGATGCGGCGCCTGGCCTCGTCACCAAAGCCTTCGGAGCGCGACTTTTTGTACATGTCGGTGAGGTCGGTGTAGTGCGCTGCGCGGTGTCCATAGCGCACGCCATCAAAGCGGCTCAGGTTGCTGCTGGCCTCGGCGGGGGCGATCACGTAATAGACCGGAATCGACAACTCAGTGAGCGGCAAATCAACCTCTACCAGTGTTGCGCCCAGCTTTTCAAACTCGTTTAGCGCGCTGCGAACGGCTGCCAGCACGTCGGGCGCACAACCTTGGCCGTAAAACTGTTTGGGCAAACCAATTTTCAGATTTTTTAGTGGTTTTTGAGGATCAAAAGTAGCCCCATTGCTCGGTTTACAGGCGTAACCAGCTATTAAATCAGTAGCATAGTCAAACGCTGGCAGGTCCAGCGATGTCGAATCGCGGTCTAAATCCGGGCCTGCCATGGCCGACAGCAGCAGGGCGCAGTCGAGTGCGCTGCGGCCCATAGGCCCGGCCTGGTCCAGACTGGACGCAAAGGCCACCATGCCATAGCGTGAACAGCGGCCATAGGTGGGCTTGATGCCGGTGATGCCGGTCAGCGATGCGGGCTGGCGAATCGAGCCGCCCGTGTCTGTACCCGTGGCCACAGGCACCAGCCGAGCCGCTACAGCCGCCGCAGAGCCGCCTGACGAGCCACCAGGCACCCGCGTGGTGTCCCACGGGTTGTGTACCGGCTTGTAGGCGCTGTTGTCGTTGCCCGAGCCCATGGCGAACTCGTCGCAGTTGAGTTTGCCCAGCGTGACCATGCCTGCGGCGGCCAGCTTGGCGACCACCGTTGCATCAAACGGGCTGCGGTAGTTTTCCAGCATCTTCGAGCCGGCGGTGGTCGCGAAGTCGCGTGTCACAAACACGTCTTTGTGCGCCAGCGGCACGCCCAGCAACGGCGTGCGTTCGCCAGCGGCCAGTCGCGCATCGGCGGCCTTGGCCTGGGCCAGTGAAACGTCAGGGTCAGTCGCTAAAAAAGCGCCCAAACTAGTCTGCTGTGCAATTCGTTGCAAAAAATGTTGGGTGACTTCAACGCTGGAGACTTCGCCTGCGGCGAGCTTGGTGGCCAGCTCTGCAACGCCTAAATCGTGCAGGTCGGTGGATGCGGCGGTGCTGCTCATTCGATCACCTTGGGCACCAAAAACAGGCCGCGTTCAACCGCTGGTGCGCTGACCTGACTGGTATCGCGCTGGTTGGTCTCGGTCACGATGTCGTCGCGCAGGCGCAGTGCCACCTCGCCCAGTAGCGCAGCCGGGTGCGCCAGTGGCTCAACGCCTGTGGTGTTGACGGCCGCCATCTGATCAACTAGGGCAAAAAAGCCATTCAGCTGGCCGAGCACGCGCTCGGTTTCGTCGGGGCGTAATTCAAGCCGCGCCAGATTGGCGACGCGTGCAATTTCTTTGGAATCTATAGCCATGAATCAGGGGTGCTCAAAAATCGGTGTAAATCCTTTGGCGTTATACCCGGCTTTATACTTAGCGATAGCGCTAGCGGTGCGCGGAAAACGGGCAAAGCGTGCAAAGGGATGCGTTATTATCCCGTCTTTGGTGTGAAATCAGGGTTGATGGCATCCTTTGGGCGTTTTTAGGCGCTTGAAACCGCTTGAAATTGCTTTGTGCAAGGTTGTTGTTGTTGATCTGTTTTCCGCCCTATCCCGCAACCGGATTCTGAATATATGTTTGAAGCATTTCGTCGGTATTTATCCACCGACATGGCGATTGACCTGGGCACAGCCAACACCTTGATTTACGTCCGCGACCGCGGCATTGTGCTCGACGAGCCATCGGTCGTCGCCATCCGCCACGAAGGTGGCCCGCAAGGCAAAAAAACCATCCTAGCGGTCGGCCACGAAGCCAAGGCCATGCTCGGCAAAGTGCCGGGCAACATAGAGGCGATTCGCCCGATGAAAGACGGCGTGATTGCCGACTTCACTGTCACCGAGCAGATGCTCAAGCAGTTCATAAAAATGGTGCATCCGCGCAGCTTCTTCAAGCCCAGCCCGCGCATCATCATCTGCGTACCCTGCGGCTCGACCCAGGTCGAGCGCCGCGCGATTCGTGAAAGCGCCCTCGGTGCCGGCGCTAGGGATGTTTACCTGATTGAAGAGCCCATGGCTGCCGCCATCGGCGCTGGTTTGCCGGTATCGGAAGCCAGCGGCTCCATGGTGGTTGACATTGGTGGTGGCACCACCGAAGTCGGCGTTATCTCATTGGGCGGTATGGTCTACAAGGGTAGTGTGCGCGTTGGCGGCGACCGTTTTGACGAAGCCATCATCAACTACATTCGCCGCAACTACGGCATGCTGATCGGCGAGCCCACGGCTGAAGCTATCAAGAAAAAAATCGGTTCGGCCTTCCCGGGCTCTGAAGTTAAAGAGATGGAAGTCAACGGCCGCAATCTGTCTGAAGGCGTGCCGCGCAGCTTCACCATCTCCAGCAACGAAATCCTGGAAGCCCTGACCGACCCGCTTAACAACATCGTCAGCGCCGTCAAAAATGCGCTGGAGCAGACGCCGCCTGAACTCGGTTCCGACATCGCCAACCGCGGCATGATGCTGACCGGCGGCGGCGCGCTGCTGCGTGACCTTGACCGGCTGCTGGCCGAAGAAACCGGCCTGCCAGTGCTGGTGGCCGAAGAGCCGCTGACCTGCGTGGTGCGCGGTTGCGGCATGGCACTTGAGCGCATGGAACGCCTGGGTTCCATCTTCACGTCGGAATAAGACTGATTCCCACAAGGCACGGCCCTGGCTACTAGATGCCTGCATCATGCCTTTAGGAACCCTGGACAGAACCCCGCCGTCGTTTTTTAAACAGGGGCCGTCGGCGCTGTCCAAGTTGCTGTTTTTCAGCGCCCTGGCGCTGTTTTTAATGGTCGCAGACACGCGCTTTCGCATTACCCAGCCGCTTCGTGCAACGCTGGCAACCGCCATGTACCCGGTGCAGTGGCTGGCCATGCAGCCAGTGCGGGCGGTCAAGAACGCAGCCGAATACCTTGCCGGGTTAGACCAGGCCCGAAGCGACGCCGAGCAAGCCGCCAAAAAATTGGCGCTGCAATCATTGCGTGCCGGGCAGGTTGAGCAGTTGCTACAAGAAAACAGTCGCCTGCGCAAACTGTTGGCCCTGCGCGAGCAACTCGCCACGTCGGGCATGGCCGCTGAAGTGCTGTACGACGCGGCAGACCCGTACAGCCGCAAGGTCATCATCGACAAAGGCCTGCTACAGGGCGTTGATCTGGGCTCACCCGTGCTGGACGAATCCGGCGTGCTGGGTCAGGTCACGCGCGTACACCCGCAGGTCAGTGAAGTCACCTTGCTGATTGACCGTGACCTGGCTATTCCCGTGCTCAACATCCGCACCGGAGCCCGCAGCGTGGTCTATGGCGACCCTTCGGGCTCGGGCAACGGGCTGGAGCTGCGCTTTATGGGCAACAATTCAGACCTGCAGCCGGGCGACTTGCTGACCACCAGCGGTGTCGACGGGGTGTACCCGCCCGGCCTGCCAGTGGCCAAAATCAGCCGCATCGAGCGGCGCGCCGAATCAGCCTTTGCCAAAATTTACTGCGTCCCGCAGGCGCTGGTCAGTGGCGCGCGGCACGTCATGGTGGTCAAGCCGGTAGCCAGCCAGATACCGCCCCGACCCGAAGTTGAACCCGTAGCCCCGGCCCGGCCCGCCAAAAGAGGGACAGCAAAATGATCATGCGATCAGGCCATCAACTGCTGCTGCCAGCCAACCTGCTGTTCATTTGGGGCAGCCTGATTGCGGCCTTGCTGCTCAACATGCTGCCACTCGGGCGCGTGCCGTGGATGCCCGATTTTCTGGCGCTGGTGTTGGTTTTTTGGAACGTACACCAGCCGCGGCGCGTAGGCATTGGCCTGGCCTTCATGTTCGGTCTTGGCATGGATGTGCATCAGTCGTCATTGCTGGGTCAGCATGCGCTGTCGTACACCGCGTTAAGTTTTTTCGCCACCATGATTCATCGCCGCCTGCTCTGGTTTGCCGTGCCATCGCAAGCCGTACAGGTGTTGCCGCTGTTTGCCATTGCGCATGCTGTGGAGTTGTTGATTCGCCTGGTGGCTGGTGGCATGTTCCCCGGCTGGATAGCCTTGCTCGCGCCTTTGGTTGAAGCGTTGCTGTGGCCAGTTGCCAGCGTGCTGCTTCTGGCGCCGCAAAGGCGTGCGCCCGACCAAGATGCGAATAGACCGCTTTAGCCGCGACATGGCCCCCGCGCTGGTTTTTGGGGTCAGAGCCCAAATTTGCCAAGCCTTTGGCTTGCCCGAAGGGCGTCGTGCTTCGCACGCGGCAAAATTGGTGTCTGACCCCAATAACCAGCTGCCCCCCGAGGGGTCTAATTTTTCTAGGGACGGCCCGTCGAAAAATTGTGCGTTTCGTCGCTAAACGCGACAATCACAACGCCATGACCGAACTCCAAAATGTAGAAGCCGACCTGTCGCGCTTTCGCGCGCGTGTGCTGGTTGCCAGTCTGGTGGTGCTGCTGTGCTTTGTTTTGCTGGTGGCGCGACTGGTGTACCTGCAAGTGGTGCGCCATGATGACCTGAGCGAGCAGGCCGAAAGCAACCGCACGGCCGTTGTGCCCATCGTACCGATGCGGGGGCTGATACTGGACCGCAACGGCCTGGTGCTGGCCACCAACTACTCGGCCTACACGCTGGAAATCACGCCATCCAAGGTGGCCGACCTAGGGCAAACCATCGAGGCGCTGGGGCGGCTGGTGGAGATTGCGCCGCGCGACAAACGCCGCTTCCAAAAGCTGCGCAAAGAGTCCGGAAACTTCGAGTCGCTGCCTATCCGCACGCGGCTGAGCGATGAAGAGGTGGCACGCTTTGCGGTCCAGCGTTTTCGTTTTCCGGGCGTGGACATCAAGGCCAGGCTGTTTCGCAGCTACCCCCTTGGCGAGGTGGGCAGTCATGTGGTGGGTTATATAGGACGCATCAACCAGGCTGAAAAAGAAAGCCTAGAAAACAGCGAAGACGAGGGCAACTACCGCGGTACCGACTACATCGGCAAACTCGGTGTCGAGCAAAGCTTTGAGCAGCAACTGCATGGCATCACCGGCGTTGACCGGGTCGAAACCTCGGCCGGTGGCCGTGCGGTGCGCATGCTGGCCAGCAACCCCGCCACGCCGGGCGATACGGTGATGCTGTCGATTGACATCGGCCTGCAAAAACTGGTTGAAGACATGTTTGGCGAACGGCGCGGCGCGCTGGTGGCACTGGACCCGAAGACCGGCGACGTGCTGGCCTTTGTTAGCAAGCCGACGTTTAACCCCAACCTGTTCGTCGATGGCATTGATGCCGAGAGCTGGGAAGCGCTGAATGAGTCGATTGACAAGCCCTTGCTTAATCGCGCGCTGCGCGGCACCTATCCGCCGGGCTCGACCTACAAGCCATTCATGGCGCTGGCCGCGCTGGAGACTGGCAAACGCGCCGCCTCCAGCGTCATCAATGACGCGGGCTCCTGGATGTTTGGCGGTCACCAGTTTCGCAGCCATGACGACAAAGCGCTGGGCCCGGTTGACATGTACACCAGCGTCGTCAAATCCAGCAACGTCTATTACTACTCCCTGGCCAACGAGCTGGGGGTGGATACCATGCACGACTTCATGAAACCTCTGGGCTTTGGCCAGTTCACCGGTATCGACATTCAAGGCGAAGTGCGCGGCCTGTTGCCCAGCACGGCGTGGAAACGTGCCTACTACAAGAAACCCGAACAGCAGCGCTGGTATGCCGGTGAAACCATTTCGCTCGGCATAGGCCAAGGCTACAACAGCTTTACCATGCTGCAATTGGCGCAGGCCACGGCCGTACTGGCCAATAACGGCATCAAGTACAAGCCGCGTCTGGTGATTGGTACGCAAGACTCGGTCGCGCGCGCCATGCGACCATTGCCGCTGGCTTTAGCCGAAGATCTGGGCTACAAGGCTGAGCACGTGGCCATCGTGCGCAAAGCCATGGTGGGCGTCACGCAGGAAGGCACCTCGGCCCACGTGTTTGCCGGTGCTGGCTATCTCTCCGGCGGCAAAACCGGGACGGCGCAGGCCGTCGGTATTGGGCAGAAAGACCGCTACAACGCCAGCAAGATGCAAGAGTTTCAACGCGACCACGCGCTCTACATTGCCTTTGCGCCAGCCGACGATCCGAAAATTGCGCTGGCGGTGATTGTGGAGAACTCTGGTTTCGGCGCCGCCCATGCCGCCCCGATGGCGCGCCGGGTATTCGACTACTGGTTGATGGGCCAGTACCCCAGCGAAGAAGACATGGCCGGAGTGCAAAAAGGAATCGCCGCAGCGCCCATCGGCAAGCCGCGCCGCGTGGCCGATATGCCCGCGCGCCCATAAAAAAAGCATCAAAGCCCGGCCTGAATCCACTCGGCCGCTTTCTCGGCAATCATCAGGGTTGGCGAGTTGGTGTTGCCGCTGGTAATGAGCGGCATCACGCCCGCATCAACCACCCGCAGGCCCTTGATGCCGCGCACGCGCAGGTGTGAGTCGACCACGGCCATGGGGTCATCTTCCTGGCCCATCTTGGTGGTGCCTACCGGGTGAAAAATAGTGGTGGCAATGTCACCCGCCAGCCTGGTTAAGTCTTCGTCTGACTGGAACTGCACGCCGGGTTTGAACTCTTCCGGCTGGTACTTGGCCAGTGCGCTCTGGCTGACGATCTTGCGCGTCACGCGCAGTGAATCAGCTGCCACCTGGCGGTCTTCTGGCGTGCTCAGGTAGTTGGGCGCAATGGCGGGTGCGTCTTTAAAATGCGGGCTCTTGATGTGTACCGTGCCACGACTGGTCGGGTTCAGGTTGCAGACGCTGGCGGTAAATGCGTTGAAGCTGTGCAGCGGCTCGCCAAAGGCATCCAGCGACAGGGGTTGCACGTGGTATTCAATGTTCGGGTAAGGCTGGCTCGGGTCGCTGCGCGTAAATGCACCCAGTTGAGAGGGGGCCATGCTCATCGGGCCGGTACGCTTCAGCGCATATTCAAGCCCGATGCGCGCCTTGCCCAGTAATGAGTTGGCCATGGTGTTGAGCGACAGGCCCCAGTTTCCAGCACTGCCGTTCGGCGCTGCAATTTTGTAGACCGAGCGTATTTGCAAATGGTCTTGCAGATTGGCACCCACGCCGGCCAAGTCGTGCAGGGCGGCGATGCCGTGCTGCTGCAAAAGAGCGCCGGGGCCAATGCCCGACAACTGCAAAATTTGCGGCGAGCCAATGCTGCCAGCGCAAAGCAACACCTCACCTATCAGGCCGCGGTCAGCGCCCGAGTCGCGGGTGCTGAGCGCCGTCACGCGCTCGCTACCGGTCCACACTTCGACACCGGTGCAGCGCTTGCTGCCGTCAAGCTGCGCTGCGATGACCAGCTTGCAGACCTGCGCGCTGTTCCACAGTTCAAAGTTGGGGCGCGCAGAGCAGGCGGGCCGCAAAAAGGCCTTGGCGGTGTTCCAGCGCCAGCCGTTTTTCTGGTTCACCTCAAAGTAGCCCACGCCCTCATTGTTGCCACGGTTGAAGTCATCGGTTTTCGGTATACCAGCTTGCACCGCAGCCTCGGCAAACGAATCCAAAATATCCCAGCGCAGACGTTGCTTCTCAACCCGCCATTCAGCGCCGGCATTGCGCTGGCGCAATATTTTTTGATACGCCGCAGCCTGATTCTGCATCAGCTCGGGTGCGCTGCCGCGTGCGCCATGCATGGCGTCCGTGCCTTTGTAATGGTCTTCATGCAGTTTGAAGTGCGGCAGCGCGTTTTCCCAGCGCCAGGCGGGCTCGCCTGCTAGGCGCGCCCATTCGTCGTAGTCGCGCGCCTGGCCACGCATGTAAATCATGCCGTTGATGCTGGAGCTGCCGCCCAGCGTTTTGCCGCGCGGGTAGCGCAGCGTGCGGCCATTTAAGCCGGCGTCGGGTTCGGTGTTGTAGAGCCAATCAGTGCGCGGGTTGCCGATGCAATACAGGTAACCGACGGGAATATGAATCCAGTGGTAGTCGTCTTTGCGGCCAGCTTCAATCAGCAGCACGCGCTTGGACCTATCGGCGCTCAAGCGGTTTGCCAGCAGGCAACCGGCGGTGCCTGCGCCAATGATGATGTAGTCAAAGACGTTGCCGCTGTTTTGCGGGATGCCTATTGCGTTGTCTTGCATGGTTGTCTCTTGGCTTTGTTATCGGGATGTTTGGTGTCTAGAAGCCGCAAGCAGCTTCAATGATCGTGTTGATTTTGGTTAGAATTGAAGGGATTTTTGACATGCCCAGCTTCCAAATTTTAGTAATCGCGCCGCGCCTGCATTGACTGCGAGGTGAACGACCGATTGAGCCGAGTGGATGCGGGGTTGTTGAACCATGCGATGCACGCTCTTTCTACAGGCAACATGAAACCAACTCTAATGGCGCTACGAGCCAGTAAATTTGATGGCCAAGAAAACATTGAATCCGATGCAGTTTTCGAACTGGCGGCCGAGGTTTTTCGTGTCATGTCGGCCCCGATGAGGCTAAAAATTATTAGCTGCTTGTGCAACGGGGAAAAGAACGTATCAGAACTTTTGGCCCAAGTTGCCACAACCCAGCCGAATATGTCGCAGCATTTAAATACGCTATATCAAGCGGGCGTTCTCGGCAAGCGACGTGATGGCGTACAGATTTTTTACCGGATTATCAATGATAGGGTGGTGACGCTTTGTAGAGCAGTGTGTACTCAAATTGCCAGCGAGAAGGCCCTCTAGACTTTTCCTTAACGCAGTCGCCGCGCTTCACATCGAACACCCGTTGGTGTTTCGGGCGGGTCAGGGTGCTGCCCTTCAGTGCCAGCTCCGGTATGTTGCTGCTCTGGTGCGGGTTAGTGCTTCGGGCCGAGCCTTGAGCAGGTAGTTCAGTGCGCCACTCATGCTGTGGAAGCTTATGTTGTCTCTTCAACATGCAGAATCAGTACCGGGCTTTCGGACAGGCCAATGACTTTTTGCGCCACGCCTCCGACCAGGGAGCGGCCAATGCGGTGGTCGCTGCCGATGACGATCAGGTCGGCCTGACAGCGGGTCGCCGACGCGAGAATTTCCGTAAATGGCTTTCCAATGCGTACCTCTGCCTGCGCGCTGATGCCGTGTTGTCGGGCCAATTGCAAGGCGTCGGTGAGGAAGGTGTCGACGCTCTGGCGTTGCGCGTCGCCCGCAGCGACGCAAACCACATGCAACGGCAAGGCGCATTCTGCCGCCACGGCAGCAGCCGTGCTCACCAGCCGCAATCCGGGTGCGCCAGGCGCTGCCGCTACCAGCACACGCCGGTGCCACATGCGTGCCTCTTGCGGCACGATCAATACATGACAGGGGGCGTGCGCCACCACCTTGCTCACCATCTCGCCCACCAGCAGATTCGCCAGAAACCCTCGCTTGCCACGGCGGCGGATGATGATTAGCTCACTGGCTTGCCCTTTAGCTTCTTGCACGATCTCCTGATAGGGCTCCTCACCGCGGCGCACACGCAGATCAATCATCACGCCCGCGGCATCGGCCTGGGCTTGCAATTGAGCGATCTTTTGTGCCGCATCGCGCTCGGCACGTGCTGCAATCTGCGGTGCCAGGGTTTCATATTCCGGGTTGCTCAGCAGTGGAAAAATCACGGCCAGCGGTAGCTTGCAGCGCAGCGCCATGGCCAACGCCAGCGTTTCGGCCCCGGAATCGAATTCGGTGTGTTCGGTGGCCAGCAACAGGCGCGTAAAAAGTTCCGCCATATTCAGTGGCCTCCCGTCAGAATGCCCGACGCGGCCAGCACCAGCACCAGCACAATCAGGGCGCAAATTCCGGCGTAAACATAGTCGCGCCGTTTCAGGTACAAGGGAATCAAGCCCAGCAAGGCCGGCACCGAGCATCCCATCAGTAGGCTGATACCGATGAGGTTGGCCAAGTCTCCTTTGTTGGCCAACGCCAGCCAGCCCCAGCCCGTAGGCGTATCTGTGCGCTGCAGGTAGGTGGCCACAGGCAGGTTCCAGAGCGTGGGCAATTGCTCCAGAGGCACGTGCGGCTGGAGCAGCCTGAACAGGTAGGCCGCGAAACTAAGTACCAACAGCAGCAGGCCGACGCGCGTACCCCAATCCAGCAAATGGGCGTAGCGAGACGCGTCGGCCTGCTGCTGTTGGGCGTGGGTAGCGCTGGCGGGTTTCATCCGTCGTGCGCCTTCAGACCCAAATCCCCAAACCCTTGAGCAGGGAGCGAATACCAGCAAACAGCAGCAGTGCGATGACCATCTTGCGAATAACCGAACCCTTGAGCACATGGAGCAGCCGGGCACCAATACGCGCACCCAGCATCATGCCCACCACCGAGGGCACGGCAATCATTGGCAATACCGCACCTCGGTTCAGGTACACCCAGGCAGCGGAAGAATCGACCAGCGACAACACCAGCCCCGAAGTGCCCGCCGACACCTTCAGGGGCGCTCCCATAAGCAGGTTCAGCGCGGGCACATTGGCCCAGCCCGCGCCGATGCCGAACATCCCGGCCATGACGCCGATGACCAGGAACAGCGACAGGCCCAAGGGGGTGCGGTGTACCTGCCAGTCGATGGCACGGCCGGAGGCACCATCGACGAAAATTCCGTGCAGGCCCAGCGCCGAGGATAGTCTGTCGGGTTGCGCCACGTGCGGAAACTCAGAATTTTTGGCGGCCAGCATGAGCACCACTATACCGAGCACGATCACACCCAGTGCAGTCTGGATGGTCGAGGCCGGAAGGGCCAGACCCAGCATGGCACCGGCGATGGCACTCATGGACGCGAGCAGCGCCAGCGGCAGTGCCAGGCGCAGACTGGTCAGCCCACCGCGCAGCAGCAGCGGCCCCGCTGCCAGCGCGCTGGCCAGTGCGACCAGCAAACCCGCACCGCGCACGAAGTCCAGATGAAAGGGGAAGAACGCTCCGATGATGGGTACAAACAGCGTGCCCCCCCCGATGCCGGCGGGTACTGCCACGATGCCGATAAAAAAACAGGTGACAAACAAGGCTAGCGGCCAGAACCACCAGGGCAGGCCGGAGGCAGGCAGCACACTCTGGGCGGCTTGCGCCGGAACGGCCAGCAAGATAATGAGCGCTGACAACGCCGATGTCCGGCGCAATGCCGACATCGATATCAAGGGGGGCAGATCGCGGGTGGCAAGCACAGTCATGAGAGAGTTCGGAGGGTGTTGCCGCCGCCAGTGTTGTTTCTGCATCTACGGTGCATCGGTATGGCCCGCGTCAGGGCTTGATGTAGCCGTAACCCTCGCGGGTCTGCAACTGGCCGATCCGGACCACGCCGGACCGCGTGAATTCGGCATCGAGCGAGAACGCGTCCTTCTTCAGATTGCGGCCTTCCAGCGTGATTTCGCAGACCTCGAAGCGCACGCCCCGGGCTTTGAGTGCGCTGACCAGCGAGCCGTAATCGATGTTCGGATTTTTCTTGTCCTTGGCGTCTTCAAGCAGGAAGTCAATGCCCTCGGCAAGGGCGATGACGACAATTTTCGTGTCGGGCGCCACGTCGAGGTGGTTGCGCAGGCTGCGCAGGCTCTTGGTGGCCTGCATGTCGGCGTTGTCGATGTGGTAGACGACCTTGTCTTGCGCCAGGGCCAAAGTGCAGGCGGCTACCAGGCCGAGGGCGATCACGGCGGTTTTAAGGATCCGGTACATGCTGATCCTCCAGTGGGTCAGGTTGAAAAAAGGGTGCAGGGAAAGTGCGCGGGGCGGCCGTTCGCGCCACATCTGGCGCGGCAGCAAAACCTAATAGTACAGGGGTAATGTTGGATAGCCTATATGGAGGATGTGGTTTTTCACTTTGCAAGTGAAACGACATGAGCGCGAGACTGCAAGAGGAGTCATTTCAAGGTGGCGGGTGTGACCCGGGTGCGAGATGTACTACCATTAGCCAATGCGCAAGATATCGCTACTCGTATCATCGCTCCTGCTTTGCGGACCTGTCGTAGCGCAGGGTTTCTTGATATTTCAGGGGGCCGATCTCAAGCTGGGTGAAAAGCTGATTGCCGAGCAAAAGTGCGTTGCCTGTCACCAACAAAAAGTGGGCGGTGACGGGAGTGCAATTTACAAGCCCAGCGGGCGTATCAATACGCCCGGTTTCTTGCGCGGTATGGTCGAACAATGCAATACCGAGCTGAATCTGGGCCTCTTTCCTGAGGAAGTGACAGCGATTTCCGCGCTGCTGAACCGGGATCACTACAAGTTCAAGTAGCTTGCGAGAGGAGGTTGGTATAAACCCTCTGGTTGTTTCTTCGAAAGGTTATATATTCGTACATGATGATATGCGAGTGTACGGATGAAATTAAAAAATGCTTTTGCCGTTTCGACGCCAATTTTTGAGCGTGCCGCAGAGGTGTTTGGCCTGTTGTCCACGCCCGTTCGTCTGCGCATCGTCGGCGATCTTTGCAGGCTCGAAGGGCGCAAGTAAGTGAGAAGTCCATTCGGATGTCTCATGAATCGATGAAAAGGAGATTGCGTGAAATCTGAAGATATCAATTTTGGCCGCCTGGTAAAAGCGCCAGAAAATTTTCTTAATCCGGAAGGGGTCAAGCAAGTATTTGCTGAGGCAAAGAACGGCCGAAGAGACTTTATCCGCAGCGCTTTCGCCGCAGCGGCGGCTGGTGCCGCCGTGCCGATCGCGTTCGCCCAAGGTAACCCGGTACCGGCCGAAGGGGGCGATCCGAACATCTTGAAGCTGCCTGAGCACTCCACCGGGCTGGGCCAAGCTGTGGCTACCGATGGCTATGGCAAGCCCTCCAAATTCGAGTCCAATTTGCAGCGCCGCCAGAGTCCGGGCTTGACCCAGACCGCGCAGTCCTCGGTGTCGTTTGCGCCCTTGCAGTCCTTGTTCGGCATCGTTACGCCGAGTGGTTTGCACTTCGAGCGGCATCACCAGGGCTGGTGGGACATTGATCCTTCGAAGCACCGCTTCATGATCAACGGACTGGTCAAGACGCCGCGGGTCTTCACCATGGACGAGATCATGCGCTTGCCATCGGTCTCGCGTTTCAATTTCATCGAGTGTGGTGCCAACACCGGCATGGAGTGGGGTAACGTGGCGGTACCCACAGCGCAATACAGTCACGGCATGCTGTCGTGCAGCGAGTTCACCGGCGTGCCGCTGATCACCCTGCTCGAACTGGCGGGGGTCGATCTCAAGAACGGCAAGTTTGTGCTGGCCGAGGGTGCTGATGGATCCTCCATGACCCGCACCATCCCAATGAGCATGATTACCTCGGGTGAGGTGATGGTGGCCTACGGGCAGAACGGCGAGATGCTGCGTCCCGAAAACGGTTACCCGCTGCGCCTGGTCGTGCCCGGCATACAGGGCGTGAGTTGGGTCAAATACCTGCGCCGTATCGAGGTCGGCGACAAGCCTTACGCCACCAAGGACGAGGCCATCCATTACATGGACCTGATGCCCGGCGGCCAGCATCGCCAGTACACCAGCCTGCAAGAGTGCAAGAGCGTGGTGACGACGCCCTCCGGCGGTCAGGTTTTGCTCGACAAGGGTTTCTACAACGTCACCGGCCTGGCATGGTCGGGTCGGGGCAAAGTCAAGAAGGTGGACGTGTCGGTGGACGGGGGCCGTAACTGGCGCCAGGCCCGACTCGAGACGCCGGTGTTGTCAAAGGCACTCACGCGCTTCAACATCGACTGGGTCTGGGACGGCAAGCCGGTCATCATCCAGAGCCGCGCCATGGACGACACCGGCTATGTGCAACCGACCTACAAGCAATTGCGGGCCGTGCGCGGCGTGCGATCGATCTATCACAACAATGCGATTCAATCGTGGCTGGTGCAGGAAAATGGCGAGGTGAAAAATGTTCAGCTTTCGTAATTCAATCATCCTTGCCGCAGCGATGGCTGCAGCCGGCCTTGCGGCGGCGCAGGCAGGCAATGCCTATCCTGGTATCGGCCGTGCAGCTACTCCCAAGGAGGTGGCGGCATGGGACATCGATGTGCGCCCGGACTTCAAGGGCTTGCCTGCCGGCGCGGGCACGGTGGCCAAGGGGCAGGAGGTGTGGGAGGCTAAGTGTGCCAGTTGCCACGGCGTCTTCGGTGAAGCGACCGAGGTGTTTAGCCCCCTGATCGGCGGCACCACAGCTGCGGATGTAAAGACTGGTCGGGTGGCCAATCTGATGGACCCTAGCGGTGGCCGCACCAGCATCATGAAGGTGGCGACGCTCTCGACGCTGTGGGACTACATCAACCGCGCCATGCCCTGGACAAGCCCCAAGTCACTGACCACTGAAGAGGTGTATGCGGTCACGGCATTCATGTTGAACCTGGCCAACGTGGTGCCCGACAACTTCACGCTGTCGGACAAAAACATCGCAGAGGTGCAAAAACGCATGCCCAATCGCAATGGCATGACGACGCAGCATGCGCTGTGGCCGGGCAATGAATTTAAAGGCAGCAAGCTGCCTGACGTCAAAAACACGGCGTGCATGAAAAACTGTGCAGCCCAGCCCAAGCTGGCATCCTGGTTGCCGGACTTTGCGCGTGATGCCCATGGCAACCTGGCGGAGCAAAACCGCCTGGTGGGAGCCCAGCACGGTGCGGATACGACCCGACCGGAGAGCAAGGCTCTGGTGTCAGTCGCTGCTACGGCTCCCGCTGTAGCCGAGACGGCGCAGGCTCCTGCCGCTGTCACGGCCGCGAATACAACCCAAGAACCCAAGCCTGCCGCCGCACCTGCAGGCGGGGCTGACAACAAGCCTGCCCAGGCGCTGGCTCAAAAGAATAATTGCATGGCTTGTCATGCCATTGACAAAAAGCTGATAGGCCCCAGTTTTGCGGATATCGCCAAGCAGCACGCCGGCAAGGCGGACTACCTGGCGGGTAAGATCAAGTCGGGTAGCTCCGGGGTGTGGGGCCCGATTCCGATGCCGGCCCAGTCACTGGGCGAGGCGGAGGCCAAGGCTATTGCGACCTGGCTGGCAGCCGGCGCCGCAAAATAATACTCAGGGACTCCACTACTGGAGGTAAGGGATTGTACTAATAGTATGCGTCCCAACTTTTATTAGAATTCGCTTATACATCAGGAGAAATCGCATGCAATCACGTAGACAAGCACTCAAGAAAACCGCCATCGTGACTGGCCTTTTGGCTTCCACCGGCCTGTTCCCCGGTCTCGCCTTTGCCTTCAGCAAGGACGGCTTCGAAGCCAAGACCATCCAGGATGCGATCAAGGCCCTCGGTGCGGGCGCCCTCGTCGCCAGCAAGGACGTCGTCCTTACCGCCCCGGACATCGCCGAAAACGGTGCCGTGGTGCCATTCGCTGCCAGTACCACGCTGCCGGGCGTCAAGCGCCTGCTGATTTTGGTGGAAAAAAACCCGGCCCCGTTGGTCGCCCTGTTCAATGTGTCCGACAGTGTCGAGCCCGCCTTCACCACCCGCGGCAAAATGGGTCAGTCTTCTGACGTGTACGCCGTCGCCATCATGGCCGATGGCAGGGCGTTGTTTGCCAAGAAGGAAGTCAAGGTCACGCTCGGCGGCTGCGGCGGTTGATAGCCGATCCCGCTACAGACATATTTTCAATTCAGATTTAGGAGCTAAACATGGCAGATCCGATGCGCATTCGCGCCCAAGTAGCTGGCGACAAAGCCACCGTTCGCGTCCTGATGGCGCATGACATGGAAACCGGTACGCGCAAAGATGGTGCAGGCAAGATTATCCCGGCCTGGTTTATCCAGGAGGTCACCGTCACCCACAACGGCAAGACCGTGCTGACTGCCGAGTGGGGCCCCGGCGTGTCGAAGAACCCGTTCCTGCAGCTCGTGGTCAAGGGCGCAAAGATTGGCGACAAGATTGGCGTGACCTGGAAAGACAACAAGGGCGGCACCCGCAGCGACGAAGCCACGACGTCCTGAGCGAGCTTGATATTTCGTCAGGGGAAGTGAAACCCCCCTTTTTTTGACTACAACACAAGAGCGAGGTGAGCATGAGGATGACAAAAGCACTTTCCATGATTGCGTTAGCCTGTCTGGCAAGTACGTCGGCATGGGCTCAGAAAACGGATATTCAGAAGATTGAAGAGTATCGCGCGATGCTCGCCGACGGCAATCCCGCCGATCTGTTCGAAGCCAAGGGCGAAGGTCTCTGGAAGCAAAAGCGTGGTCCCAAGAACGCATCGCTCGAACAGTGCGACCTGGGCAAGGGCCCCGGTGTGGTCAAAGGGGTATTTATCGAGCTGCCGCGTTATTTCGCTGACACCAAGCGGGTGCAGGATATGGAATCGCGCCTGCTGACCTGCATGGAGACGCTGCAAGGCTTCAACGCCGCCGAGATCGCCAAAACGCCGTTTGGCAAGGGTGAGCAGAACAACGTGACGGCGCTGGCCGCCTTTATTTCGGCCGAGTCCAAGGGTATGAAGTTCAACCTGCCACAGGCCCACCAAGAAGAAAAGACCTTCTACGAGGTCGGCAAGCGGCTCTTCTTCCAGCGTGCGGGCTCCCACGACTTCTCATGCGCCTCCTGCCACAAGGATGAAAAGCTGCGTATCCGCCTGCAAGACTTGCCCAAGCTGACCAGCAACCCCGGCGACGGCATCGGGTTCGCCGCCTGGCCGGCCTACCGTGTCTCCAATGGCCAGTTGTGGACCATGCAACTGCGCCTCAATGACTGCTACCGTCAGCAGCGCTTTCCCTACCCAGGGTTTGCCAGCGATGCCACCGTTGCGCTCGGCGTCTACCTCGGCGTTAACGCCAAAGGGGCGGTGTCCACTGCGCCGACCATCAAGCGCTAAGCAAACGGAGAAACTTCATGAAAAAACAATTCAAGATCACGCTTTCCGTGCTGGCCGCTGCGGCCCTGGTGGCCGGCTGTGCAACCGGTCCGAGCTCGGCCGATCTGGACAAACTGACCGCCAGCATCGTCAAGGCGTCCTTCCGTGACCAGGGCATCGTCAAGGCGGCCATCCTCGATACCGATGAGACCAACCGGGCCTGTAGCGCGGCGGATGTGGCGGGTAAGCCGCTGGACGAAAAGACTGCAAAAGCTCTCGAAGCAGTCAACCTCAAGGCCGTGAAATGGCCGACCAGCGGCAAGTTCCTCGGTGACTGGAAAGCGGGCGAGAAAATCGCGCAAAGCGGCCGCGGCCGCACCTGGACGGACAGCGCGACAGCCGCCAACGGCGGTAACTGCTACAACTGCCACGCGATTGACAAAAAAGAAATTTCCTTCGGCACCATTGGCCCGAGCCTGTACAACTACGGCAAGCTGCGCGGCGTGACCGACCCCAACAGCGCAGCGGCCAAGCCGATCGTGGAATACACCTGGGGCAAGCTCTGGAACGCCAAAGCCTACAACGCCTGCTCCAACATGCCGCGCGCCGGCCATACGGGCGTCTTGACTGAGTCCCAGATCGCAGACATCATGGCGCTGCTGCTAGATCCGAAATCGCCGGTCAACCAGTAATCCCATTTCCAGATCAATACGATATGTTGTTGCTTCGCCTTGCCGTGGGTTATTGGGGTCAGACACCAATTTCGCTGCAGTGCAAGCACTGCACCCTACGGGCGAGCCAAAGGCTCGGCGAATTTGGGCTCTGACCCCAAAAACCCACGCCTAATCTCCTATCGGTCTGAAAATGGAATAAGCCAGTAAGCCCCGTCCAGACCCGGCACTTGTCCGGGTCTTTTTATTTTCGTTAATTAAGTAGTTGCGAATTCATGAATTTAACAAAACGCGAATTTTTCGAAGTGCTGGGGGCCGGCACCATGGCCGGCATGGGTCTGGGGGCTTATGCCGACGCCGATGCCGCAACGGCAGCTAACGGTCTGTACGACATTCCGAAGTTCGGCAATGTCTCCTTCTTACACATGACCGATTGTCACGCCCAGCTCAAGCCGATTTATTTTCGCGAACCCAGCGTCAACATCGGACTGGGATCAATGAAAGGCAAGTTGCCCCACTTGGTGGGTGAGCATTTGCTCAAGGTGGCCAAGGTCCGTCCCGGCACGGCACAGGCCCACGCGCTGACCTACCTCGACTACGAAAAAGCCGCCAGGCGCTACGGCAAGGTTGGCGGCTTTGCGCATTTGGCGACGCTGGTCAAGCGTATGAAGGCCAGCCGCCCCGGCGCGCTGTTGCTTGACGGCGGCGACACCTGGCAGGGCTCCGGCACGGCGCTGTGGACCAAGGGCCAGGACATGGTGGACGCCTGCAAGCTGCTGGGCGTAGACGTCATGACCGGCCACTGGGAATTCACCCTGGGCATGGAGCGGGTGAAGGAAATCATCGAAAAGGACTTTGCCGGCAAGGTCGACTTTGTGGCCCAAAACGTCAAAACCAATGACTTCGGCGACCCGGTGTTCAAACCCTATGTGATGCGCGAAATCAACGGCGTGCCCTGCGCCATCATCGGCCAGGCTTTTCCCTATACGCCGATTGCCAACCCGCGCTACATGGTGGCTGACTGGGCCTTTGGCATCCAGGACGAAAACATGCAGAAGATGGTGGACGAAGCCAGGGCTAAGGGCGCGCAGGTGGTCGTCGTTCTGAGCCACAACGGCATGGACGTGGACCTGAAGATGGCCAGTCGCGTCAGCGGCATCGACGCCATCATGGGCGGTCACACGCACGACGGCATGCCCGTGGCATCCATCGTGAGCAACAAGGGCGGCCAGACCATAGTCACCAACGCCGGCTCGAATAGCAAATTCTTAGCTGTCCTTGACTTTGAAGTTAAGGACAAGAAGGTCGCCGACTTTCGCTATAAGTTGTTACCCATCTTCGCCAATATGTTGCCGGCAGACCAAGAGATGGATGCATTGATCACCAAGATCCGCGGGCCGTACGAAGCCAAGCTTGCCGAAAAACTTGCGATGACGGAGGGTACGCTTTATCGACGCGGAAATTTCAATGGAACGGGAGACCAGCTGATTCTCGACGCGCTGATGGATGTACAGGGCGCGGAAATCGCCTTCTCACCCGGCTTCCGCTGGGGTACGTCGCTGCTTCCAGGCCAGGCCATCACGCGCGAATGGCTGATGGACATGACGGCCACCACCTACTCCTATGCCACCGTGAACGAAATGACCGGCGAAACCATCAAGGCCGTTCTTGAAGACGTGGCCGACAACCTGTTCAACCCCGACCCCTACTACCAGCAGGGCGGCGACATGGTGCGAGTCGGCGGACTGGAATACAGTTGTGCGCCACTGGCATCCATGGGCAAGCGCATTGACAACATGCGCTTGAATGGCAAGCCTATCGAAGCGACCAAGAAATACCGGATTGCCAGCTGGGCTCCGGTCGCCGAAGAAGCCCGGCACCAGGGTAACCAGCAGGTCTGGGATATCGTTGAGGAATGGCTCAAAGCTCGAGGCGGCAAGGTTACGCCAAGAAAGCTTAACAACCCTGAGTTGAAAGGTGTGTTGCCCAACCCGGGACACGCTTCTGCCTAACCCGGTTGTTGCATGCCTTGTCAGAGCGGCGTGCGTTGCAACTCTGCCAGGGCTTGCGCCTGCAGATTATCCGCAGCCCGCTTTGCAAACTCTGCGCGCAGGGCTTTGAGCTTTTCGCGCGGGTCTTCCTTGGCGGTGGTTTTTTCCAGTGCCATCTCGGCGATAAAGCGGCTGGGTATGCCAGCAATGGTGTCACGGCCTTTTTTGCGGCGGCGCAGCCAGTTGACGGCCAGCGTGCGCTGCGCGCGCGTGATGCCGACGTACATCAGGCGGCGCTCTTCTTGTAGCCGCAAAGCCAGGTTGTCAGTGTTCGTGCCATCGTCATCTTCCATCCTGAAGGGCAGCAGGCCTTCGACGCAACCGGCCAGCACCACATGCGGCCACTCCAGTCCCTTGGCGGCGTGCAGGGTTGAAAGCGTCACCACGTTCTGCTCGCCTTCGCGCTCTTGAATAGTTGAAAGCAGGGCTATGGTTTGAATCACTTCGAGCAGGTTTTTGATGGGGCTTTGCAGTGTTTCTCCGCTGGTATCGTCCAGCTCACCACCGCAGCGCAGTGACATCCAGTCGACAAAGTCCATCACATGGGTCCAGCGTGTGGCAGCAAGCTTTTCGCTGTCTTCGCCATCGTACAAATGCTTTTCGTAATCAATTTCTTTTAGCCAGTCGAGCAAAAATACTTTGGCTGCTTCCGCACCACGGGTGTTTTTGGCGCGGTATTCCAGGTCGTTCAGATAGCGGCCAAACTCGTGCAGCGAGCCAACGGCTTTGTTTGACAGCACCGAGGCCAACGAGTTGCTGAACAGCGCTTCAAACAAACTCAGCTTGTAGGTAGAAGCAAACACACCCAGCGCGCCCAGCGTGGTGTGGCCTATGCCGCGCTTGGGTGTGGTCACGGCGCGCAAAAACGCCGGGTCATCATCGTTGTTCGACAGCAGGCGCAGCCAGCCGCACAGGTCCTTGATTTCAGCGCGGTCAAAAAAGCTTTGACCACCAGACACCTTGTACGGAATGTTGGCCTTGCGAAAGGCTTTTTCAAACACCTTGGCCTGGTGGTTGGCACGGTACAGCACGCAAAAATCTTTCCATTCCCGGTGCTGCGCGCCTGCAGCCTGCAGCGTGCCTTCAGCGCGCAAGCTTTGTATGCGCGCCACCACGCGGTCGGCCTCGTGTTCTTCGCTGTCGCAGTCAATCACACGTACCGGCTCGCCCTCGCCAAGCTCACTGAACAGCGTTTTCGGGAACAGCTTGGGATTCGGGCCAATCAGATTGTTGGCGGCGCGCAATATGGCGTTGGTCGAGCGGTAGTTTTGCTCCAGCTTGACGACCTTGAGGTTGGGGTAGTCCTGCGGCAGGCGCTTCAAGTTGTCGAGCGTCGCGCCACGCCAACCATAGATCGACTGGTCATCATCACCCACAGCCGTAAATCGCCCGCGCGAACCGACCAGCAGCTTGAGCACTTCATACTGCGTGGCGTTGGTGTCCTGGTATTCATCGACCAGCACATGGCCGAGCGCGTTCTGCCATTTGCTGCGCACCGCTTCATGCTGCTGCAACAGTTTGAGCGGCAAGCCAATCAGGTCGTCAAAGTCCACGCTCTGGTAGGCACTCAAACGCTCTTCGTAGCGCGCCATGATGCGGGCCATCAAGCGCTCCTCATCACCACTGGCCTGGGCTTCGGCGGCGGCTGAATTGAGGCCCATGTTTTTCCATTTGCTGATGCTCCACTGCCACTGCCGCGCAGTCGCCGCGTCGGTGCTGCCGCCAGCGTCTTTCAGGATGCTGGTCACGTCGTCAGTGTCAAGAATCGAGAACTGCTGTTTCAGACCCAGTGCTACGCCGTCCTGCCTGAGCATACGCACACCGAGCGCGTGAAAGGTGCAGATCAGCACGCCCTTGGCGGGTCGGCCAATCAGCGTTTTGGCCCGCTCACGCATCTCGGCTGCCGCCTTGTTGGTAAAGGTAATCGCGGCAATCTGTTCGGGCTTCAGACCAGACTGAATCAGGCGCCCAATCTTGTGTGTGATAACGCGCGTTTTGCCCGTGCCCGCGCCAGCCAGTACCAGGCAGGGGCCATGGAGAAAGTTGACGGCTTCTTGTTGGGCCAGATTCAGGACGCTGTTGATGGGGGAAGAGTTGAGCGGGGGAGACGACATGCAGGCAGGCGGGGAAGAGAGAAAAGTAAAGACCGAAAAAGTCTGAAGCAGCGGGCATCATAGCGAGTCCCTAGCATTGCGGGCGACAATGTGCGCTGTGTTAAGCATCCTCCTCGTCACCTTCCCGTTTTTTGCACTCGTACTCTGCGGCTACATCGCCACGCGCCGTGCGTTTTTGCCGCAGGCTGCGATTCCGGGGCTCAATACCTTTGTGCTGTACTTCGCGCTGCCGTGCATGTTGTACCGCTTTGGCGCCAGTACGCCGATAGCGCAGTTGCTGGACGGCAGCCTGATGGCTGTTTATGCCTTGTGTGCGCTCATCATGGTGGGCTTCACGATTGTCGTCACGCGCAACCGGCACATAGGCTGGAACGACGCGTCTTTCGGTGCGCTGGTGGCGGCGTTTCCCAATACCGGTTTCATGGGCGTGCCGCTGCTGGTCGCGTTGCTGGGCCCGCAGGCGGCGGGGCCAGCGATGGTGTCGATTACGGTCGACCTGCTGGTGACCAGCTCGCTGTGCATTGCCCTGTCGCGGCTGGATTCGGCTGACAGCCATGGGGTGAAAGTGGCGGCGAAAAATGCGCTCAAGGGCGTGGCCCTGAACCCCATGCCCTGGGCCATTGTGTTTGGCGCCTTGTCGTCCGGCATGGACCTGACACTACCCGCGCCTGTCATGCAGACGCTGGGGCTGCTGGCCGATGCCGCCTCGCCGGTGGCGCTGTTCACCATCGGCGCGGTGCTGGCGCGCTCGCAGATGAACAGCGTGGAAATCATCCCCCTGAAGGACTACGTGCCGGTCGCGCTGATCAAGTTGGTGCTGCATCCGCTGCTGGTCGCGCTGGTGGGCCTGAGCGCGATTCAGCTCGGTGTGCCGCTGCAGCCCTTTGCCCTGACGGTGATTGTGCTGGTGGCCGCGCTGCCGAGCGCCAGCAATGTGGCCCTGCTGGCTGAGCGGTTTGGGGCAGACGACGGACGTATTGCGCGGATTATTTTGTTGTCTACAGTGCTGGCGTTTTTCAGTTTTTCGGCTGCCGTGGCAGTTTTGAAGCCTTGATTGTGAGTAAAAATACACCGTAGGAGATACACCCACATGAATTGGACGCAAGCGCAGCGCGCCGAAAAAATGAACCCTTCGTTTATCCGCGAGATTTTGAAGGTGACTGAAAAGCCCGGCATCATCAGTTTTGCGGGCGGCCTGCCATCGCCCAAAACATTTCCAGTCAAAGAGTTCGCAGCAGCCTGCGCCAAAGTGCTGGCAAGCGACGGCGAAGGCGCGTTGCAATACGCCGCCAGCGAGGGCTATGGACCACTGCGTCAATGGGTCGCTGCCTCCCTGCCGTGGAAGGTCGACCCTGACCAGGTGTTAATGACCACGGGCAGCCAGCAGGCGCTCGATTTGATCGCCAAAATCCTCATCGACAAGGGCTCGCGTGTGCTGGTTGAAACACCTACCTACCTGGGTGCATTGCAGGCCTTCGCGCCGATGGAGCCGGAGTTTGTGAGCATTGCCAATCACGATGGTGGCATCGACTTGACTGACCTGGTGGCCAAGGCGCCAGCTGCGCGCTTCCTGTATGTGCTGCCAAACTTTCAAAACCCGACGGGCAAGTCCATCAACGAAGCCGGGCGCCTAGCCCTTAGCGCTGCGGCTGCGCAAGCAGGCCTACCGATTGTGGAAGACAACCCCTACGGAGACTTGTGGTTTGACGCTCCGCCACCTGCACCTTTGACGGCCCGTAACCCGGACGGTTGCATTTACATGGGCAGCTTCAGCAAGACGCTGGCACCTGGCTTGCGCCTGGGCTTTCTGGTCGCGCCCAAAGCGCTTTACCCCAAGCTGCTACAGGCCAAGCAGGCCGCTGACCTGCACACGCCAAGTTTTAACCAGCGCATGGTGATGGAGGTTATCAAGGACGGTTTTCTGGACAGCCATGTGCCGACGATACGCGCGCTCTACAAATCGCAGCGTGATGCCATGCTGGCCGCGCTCGATAAAAACCTGGCCGCAACCGGCGTGCAGTGGAGCACGCCGCAGGGTGGCATGTTTTTGTGGCTCACCTTGCCCAAAGGCATGAATGCACAAGACCTGCTGCCGCTGGCCGTGGCGCGCAATGTGGCCTACGTGCCCGGCGCGCCGTTTTACAGCAGCTCGCCCGCGCAAAATACGCTGCGTCTGTCGTTCGTGACTGCGTCGGTGGATCAAATCAACATCGGCATCGCCGCGTTGGCCGATGTTTTCAAGGCGAACCTGCCATGAGCGGCAAACACAAGGGCTTGCACATATGGGGCCGCATGAGTTCCATCAACGTTAAAAAAGTGGTCTGGACGGCGCAGGAGCTGGGGCTTGAATTCCAGCGCACTGAAGCAGGCGGTGCTTTTGGCGTTGTCAAAACACCTGAGTACATGCACCTTAATCCCAACTCGACGGTGCCGGTGATTGAAGACCAAGAGGGCGATAACTTTGTGCTCTGGGAGTCAAACGTCATCGTGCGTTATCTCTGTCACAAGCACTCCCTCGGCGACCTCTGCCCGACAGACCTGCGCGAACGCTTTGATGCCGAGCGCTGGATGGAATGGCAGCAGACCACGCTCAACCCGGCCAGTCGCACCGGCTTCTGGGGCCTGATCCGCACACCCGAGCCGGAGCGAAACGTGTTGGCGATTGCCGAGTCAAACGCAGCGGTTGAGAAACTCATGGCCCTGCTGGACGCGCACTTGGCGCAACGCAGATTCATGCTTGGCGAGCGTTTTTCGATGGCCGACATTCCGCTGGGTTGCGAAGTACATCGCTGGCATGGCTTGCCGCAAGCGCGTCAGAGTCGTCCCCACATCGAGCGCTGGTACGCCAGCCTGTGCGCCCGGCAAACCAGCAAGGGTGTGCTGGACATGGCACTGACATGAAGCAACGCGCCTTCAAACAAATTGATGTCTTCACCGGCACGCCCTATTTCGGCAACCCGCTGGCCGTGGTGCTGGAGGGCAGTGGCCTTGACGATGCCGTGATGCAGCGTTTTGCGCACTGGACCCATTTGTCGGAAACCACTTTTTTGCTGCCACCCGACGATGCCGCTGCGGACTACAAGATACGTATCTTCACGCCCGACAGCGAGCTGCCTTTTGCCGGCCATCCCACGCTGGGCAGTTGCCACGCCTGGCTGCAGGCCGGTGGCAAGCCCAAACTTGATGACTTCATCGTCCAGCAATGCAAACAGGGGCTGGTCAAAATTCGCCGCGAACCTGGCAGTGCAGACACTGCCGGTATGGCCGATCGGCTGGCCTTTGCCGCACCGCCGCTTTTGCGCTCTGCAGCCAGCCCGGCGCTGCTGGCGCAAGTTGCTGCCGCGCTGGGTTTGAATGCATGGGCCCCCACGCTCGGCACTGGCGTGTCCTCCCTGCCCCCCGAGGGGGCTATTTTTCCTAGGGGCGGCCGGCCGGAAAAATATCCACAAATCTTGGCCGCGCAATTGCTGGACAACGGGCCGGTGTGGCTGGGCTTGCTGCTCGATAGCCCTGACACGGTGATGCGTCTGATGCCCAACAATCTCGAACTTGAAAAACTCAACGTCAAGGTCGGCGTGGCGGCGCTTTATGCAGAAGAAGAAATCCCGGCGCTGATAGGCCGCGCCAACCGCGAAGCAAAAGCATTTGGTAAAACGTCCACTACCTGGGCTGCGGCCAGACCCGATATGGAGGTGCGCGCTTTTGCGGCAGCCATAGGCATCAATGAAGACCCGGTCACCGGCAGCTTGAATGCCAGCCTGGCGCAATGGCTGATGGCCGAAGGCCTTGCGCCAGAGCGCTACCTGGCCTCGCAAGGCGTTTGTCTGGGCCGTGCCGGGCAGGTCTATCTGGAGCGCGACAGCACGGGGCAGGTCTGGGTGGGTGGTGAATCGGTCACCTGCATTGACGGCTCGGTGACGCTGTGAACGCCTGGCCATGAAACAGGCGCAAGTCGATCACTTGGTCGTCGTGGCCGCCAGCCTCGCGCAGGGCGTGACTTGGTGCGAAGAGACGCTGGGCATCACGCCCGGGCCGGGTGGCGAACATCCGCTGATGGGCACGCACAACCGTCTCTTCAGCGTAGCCGGCCCGGCTTTTCCGCGCGCCTACTTCGAAATCATTGCGATCCAGCCCGGCGTCATCCCCAGCCGTGCCCTTGGCACCCATCGCTGGTTCGACATGGACGACAAGCTGCTGCAGGCCCGTGTGGTCCAGGAAGGACCGCAGCTGGTTCATTTTGTCGCCAACGTCTGCGGCGTGGTTTCGGCCGTCAAGGCACTCGCCGCCCTCGGGCTGGACCGTGGCCAGGTGCTGGAAGCCTCGCGCCAGACCGCAGCAGCCCTGCTCAAGTGGCGCATCACGGTGCGCGACGACGGCCAGCGGCTTTTTTACGGCGGCCTGCCCACCTTGATTCAATGGGGCGACGCTAGCGAAGATCCGGCACGTGCTGTGCACCCGCTGGACGCCATGGCGCCCTCGGGCGTGACGCTGGAGGCGCTGCAGGTGAGCCACCCGCACCCTGACAAGTTGCAGGCAGCGCATGCCGCCATCGGCCTTGCCGGTGTGAAAGTGACACAGGGCGCAGCCAACCTCATCGCCACGCTGCAGACGCCGCGCGGCAGGGTTACGCTTGAATCGAAGGGAATCTAGATGCGCCTCCACGCACACGCACATGCAGGGCTGATGCGGGCCCGGGCCAGTCGCGCTTGCGACTGGACACCCGTCAGCTGGTAGCCACAATTTGTGCATGGGAACCTGCGCATACGCAACTGCTCGGTCACCGAGTTCGCCTTCACGCCCAAGCGCCATATGCTGGTGACCTACAACACGCTGCCGCACTTAGATGCGCCCGAACATGCGACGTGGATTACTTATTCATAAAAACAGTGAGCCATTAGACGGTCTGTAAAATTCCGCAATCGATTTAGTTCACTCCCATTGCATACTGTTTAAGAAAACCCCATGAAGATTTACAAAATAGCCTGTATTCCGGGCGACGGCATCGGCAAGGAGGTGGTGCCGGCGGGCCAACAGGTGCTCGAAGCACTGGCGGCCACGCAGAAAAACTTCAGTTTTGCATTCACTTCATTTGGCTGGGGCGGGGACTGGTTCCGCGTGCACGGCGTGATGATGCCCGACGACGGCCTGGACGCGCTGCGTGACAAGGACGCCATCCTGTTCGGCTCGGCGGGTGACCCGCACATTCCCGACCACATCACGCTGTGGGGGCTGCGCCTGAAGATTTGCCAGGGCTTCGACCAGTACGCCAACGTGCGGCCGACGCGCATCCTGCCCGGCATTGAAGGGCCTCTGAAAAACTGCCAACGCGAAGACCTGAACTGGGTCATCGTGCGCGAGAACTCCGAAGGCGAATACTCGGGCGTGGGGGGCAGGGCGCATCAAGGCCACCCGATTGAGGTGGCTACCGACGTCTGCATGATGACGCGCGTCGGCGTCGAGCGCATCATGCGTTTCGCTTTCAAGCTGGCACAATCGCGGCCCCGCAAACTGCTGACGGTGGTGACCAAGTCCAACGCCCAGCGCCACGCCATGGTGATGTGGGACGAGATCGCGCTGCAAATCAGCAAAGAGTTCCCTGATGTGACCTGGGACAAGGTTCTGGTTGACGCCTGCACTGACCGCATGGTGAACCGCCCGGCATCGCTTGACACCCTGGTCGCGACCAACCTGCATGCCGACATCCTGAGCGACCTGGCCGCCGCGCTGGCCGGCAGCCTGGGCATTGCACCGACCGGCAACATTGATCCCGAGCGCCGCTATCCCTCGATGTTCGAGCCGATCCACGGCTCGGCCTTTGACATCATGGGCAAGGGCCTGGCGAATCCGGTCGGCACCTTCTGGAGCTGCGTCATGCTGCTCGAGCACCTCGGCGAAAACGCGGCGGCACAGCGCCTGATGCAGGCCATCGAGGCCGTCACCGCCAACCCGGCCCTGCACACGCGCGATCTCGGCGGCAGCGCCACGACCGCACAAGTCACCGCCGCCGTCTGCTCGCTGCTCGCCACGAATGGCACGCAGCAGGGGCTGGGTAAAAAGTAAAGTAGGCAGCCCGGTTGCCGAGAGCGCAGGCGATTCCTTTTTTTATGCGAGAACATTTTGAAGATCATTGACATCCGCGAGTCCACTCGGCCCATCAAGTCCAACATCCGCAACGCTTACATCGACTTCTCAAAAATGACCCTGAGCCTAGTGGCCGTCGTCACGGATGTGATCAGGGACGGCAAGCCGGTCATTGGTTACGGCTTCAATTCCAACGGCCGCTATGGCCAGGGCGCTCTCATCCGCGAGCGCTTCCAGCCACGCGTGCTGGAGGCGGCGCCGCAGAGCCTGCTCGATGACAGCGGCGACAACCTCGACCCGCACCGGATCTGGGCCGCCATGATGAGCAACGAAAAGCCGGGTGGCCACGGCGAGCGCTCGGTGGCGGTCGGCACCATCGACATGGCGGTGTGGGACGCCGTCGCCAAAATAGCCGGCAAGCCGCTTTATCAATTGCTGGCCGACCGTTATGGCAACGGCTCGGCGAACCGCAAGGTGTTTGTGTACGCGGCGGGCGGCTATTACTGGCCGGGGAAGGATCTGGAAGGCCTTGAGCGCGAGATGCGGAGCTACTTGGATCGCGGTTATGCCGTGGTCAAAATGAAGATCGGCGGTGCCTCGCTGGCCGAGGACTGCAAACGCATTGAAGCCGTGCTCGGCCTTCTCGGGCCCGGGCAAAAACTCGCGGTGGATGCCAATGGCCGCTTCGACCTGCCGACCGCCATCAGCTACGCCAAGGCGCTGTCGCAGTACGAGCTGTTCTGGTACGAGGAACCCGGCGACCCGCTCGACTATGCCCTGCAGGCCGAGCTAGCGAGTCACTACGCGGGGGCTATGGCCACCGGCGAGAACCTTTTTTCCATGCAGGACGCGCGCAACCTGATCCGCTACGGCGGCATGCGGCCCGACCGCGACTGGCTGCAGTTCGACTGTGCGCTCAGTTATGGCCTGGTCGAGTACCTGCGCACCCTCGACATGCTCAAAGACAACGGCTGGTCGCCCTCACGCTGCGTGCCGCACGGCGGCCATCAGATGTCACTGGCCATTGCCGCAGGGCTGGGGCTGGGCGGCAACGAGAGCTACCCCGATCTGTTTCAGCCTTATGGCGGCTTCCCCGATGGCGTGAAAGTGGAGAACAGCTATGTCACCCTGCCGGAGCTGCCGGGTATCGGCTTTGAGGGTAAAGCCGACCTTTACCGCGAGATGACGAACCTGGCGAGCTAGTGCAGTGTTGCACTGGGAAAAGAATTGGGGTGGTCTATGTGGTTTGGCTTAAGGGCACTTCTAGAAATTCAGGTTTTCGGGATGAAGTGCAAGGCGGACGGAACGCAGCAACCGGAACGTACTCAGGTACGTGAGGATTGCGAGTACCGCCCAACGACGCAATTCGCCCGAAAAATGAATTTATAGAAGTGCCCTTAACGCGCCGTTGAATCGCGCAGCGTATCAGGCGGCAACTGGTCCATCTCAGTGAGCAATTGCGCCAAGCTGCGCCCTGCGGCATCGAGCAGGGCGCGCCCTTTTTCAGGTGTAGCGGCAGCGGCGTTGCCGACTGCGCCGTGCGGGTTGTAGTCCTGCATTTGCCAGCCCAGCTTGGCACTGCGGCCATCACCCAGGAGGCTGAATTTTTGCGCCCGATCTTGCGAGGTGGAGTGAAAATTTTGTGCCTTCGCCATATCGACCTGCTCAGGCTTGAGGGCCAGCATCATCGAGGTTTCAATCTCTCCCGCATGAATGCCGAAGCGGTGCTCTTCGGCGCTGAACAAATCGCCCGCAGAACCGCCCTTGCCGTCAGCCAGCGGCAGGTTGAACCAGTTCACGCTGTAGACCAACATGCTAAGGCGTGCCCGCAGGTCACGCGCCACCACATCGAGCAAACCGACCTGGCCACCGTGTGAATTAAGCAGCACCAGTTTTTTGATACCCGTGGTCGCGACCGATTCGGCAATCTCGGTCCACAGGCGTATGACGGTTTCTGCCTTGAGTGTCAGCGTGCCGGCAAAGCGGCTGTGTTCGGGGCTCAGGCCGATCGACTGGGTTGGTAAAAACAGCACCGGTAAATCTGCTGGAAGATGGGGCAGGCTGGCGGCCATCACGCCATCGACCAGCGTGGCATCGACATTCAGCGGCAGGTGCGGGCCGTGCTGCTCAATTGCCGCAACCGGCAGCACCGCGATGCTGCGCGCTAAGTCGAGCTTGGCAAAGTCAGGACTTTTGAGGTCAGCCCAAAAACGCTTTGAAGAGGGTGTGCTTGCAGAGGTCGTCATGGTTTTTACCTGATTTATGCGGCGGCTGCGGCCTTTTGCCGAGTGAGGCGTGGATGAGAGTTTTTGGGGTCAAAGCCCAAATTCGCCAAGCCTACGGCTCGCCCGGAGGGCGCGGTGCGATGCACCGCAGCGAAATTGGTGTCTGACCCCAATAACTCCAATAACTCCACAATGATGGCGCTTGCGATGGCGGGTGTTGGCGAAGTTAGCGGGGAGACCATACCAGTATTATCAAACCACGAGCAAAGCACAGCTTAAAAATCCGCTTTTCACCGGGAATGCTGGCGGTTTGACAGCTCAACCGCCGCCCACGGTAAACTGATAGCCATGCGCCCCTCCGAAGCCTTAGCCCTGTACCGCACGCAAATCTGTGAGATTGCGTTGCGTCACCGTGTCAGCGGTGTGCGGGTGTTTGGCTCTGCGCTTCATGGTGACGACACGACTGCTAGCGACCTGGACCTGTTGGTCGAGCCCACGGCGCAAACCACGCTGATGGATATTGGCGCGATTCGGTTCGAGCTAAAGCAGCTTTTGGGTCTGGAAGTGGATGTACTCACCCCGAATGGCCTGCCCGCCAGCTTTCGCGAGCAGGTGCTGCGTGAGGCCGTGGCCATATGAGTCGTGCAGACCCGCCGCGCATTGCCGATTACCTGCGGCACATTCTGCAAGCCATAGCCAATATTCAGGCCTACACGGCAGGCACAGACCTGGCCGAATTCATGGGCGACCGCAAAACACAAGACGCGGTGATTCGGAATCTGGAAATCATCGGCGAAGCATGCAATAACGTCTCCAGGAATCACCCCGACTTTGCAGTACAACACGCCATCGTGCCGTGGGGTTTTGCCTATGAAATGCGCAACGCCCTGGCGCATGGTTATTTCAATGTGGACTTGTCCATCGTCTGGCAAACTATTCAGAACGATCTGCCATCGCTCAAAGCGCAAGTCGTGACTTTGATCTGACGTTACCCTTTAAGAGTTATTTTTTTGATAGCTGCTCGCGTATATTTCACGGGGTTAGTGATCATCAATACCCATGCCCAACTTCATTTCTGAAGACCAGATAGAAGAAGCGTTGCTGACCGCTGCGAAAAAATCCTCACGCGTATCCTTAATCAGGAACTAATACCATCGCCGCCTGCTCAGACTACCCAATCATGAACCTCAAACGCCTTTTACCCGCATCGATTTTTGCTACGCTTTTAATAGCTGCAATAGCTGGTTATGCTCTGTTTAATGGGGCTACAGCCCAAACTAGCAGCGCTGATCTGCTCAAAAAAGGTGTTGGAGCGGCCAGCATCGTCGTCACCAACGAGCAGGTGCGGGCTGAATTGTTGGCCTGGGCACCTGATGGCGTTGAGCCTGGCAAGCAGGTCTGGCTGGGTTTGCGGCTTGACCACCAGCCCGATTGGCACACCTACTGGAAAAACTCGGGTGATTCCGGCTTGCCGACGCTGCTGGAGTGGCAATTGCCAGCCGGCATCACGGTGGGTGATATCGCCTGGCCCACGCCGAAGAAAATCCGGATTGGCACGCTGGCCAACTATGGCTATGAAAACACCATTCTTTTGCCCGTGCCGGTTACGGTGGCCGCCAACTTCACGGCCTCGCAACTTAACGTCCAACTGAAAGCCGCCTGGCTGATCTGCCATAAGGAATGCATTCCGCAAGAAGGCGAGTTTGCATTGAGCATTCCGGTCAAAAGCTCGACCGGCATGAATAGCAAATTATTTCAGACCACATTTGATGCCACGCCCAAGCCCCTGCCTGTGGGCAGCAGCCAGATTGACATGGCAGCCTCCTCTGCAAACAGCATCAAGCTCAGTTTGAGCGGCCTGCCCGCTGCACTACAGGGTAAAACGCTGGCGCTATTTCCTGAAACCGGCAGCGTGATAGAACCCGCCGGCGCGTGGCAGCAGGCTTGGCAGGGCAGTGTCTGGACAGCACAACTGCCCTTGTCAAGCCAACGCAGCGAAAGCCCTGCCGTCATACCGCTGGTGGTTGCGCTTGGAAATGTTGCCTACCGAATTGAAGTACCAGTCAAAGGCGAGTGGCCCAAGGTGGTTGCTGCTGCTGCGGGGTTGCCGCCTGCGCTGGAGGCCGCGCTCAAGGCCAATGCTGCCGCGGGTGCTGCGCCCACACAGAGCAGCGCACCACCATTTGGCCTGCTGGCCGTGCTGCTCGGGGCTTTTATTGGCGGCATGATTTTGAACCTGATGCCTTGCGTGTTTCCGGTCCTGGCCATCAAG
>Ga0209491_10002314_pt1 | contig 34251 bp, 25 predicted proteins | sample BON02_FD_187213 | JGI IMG/M metagenome (GOLD analysis project Ga0209491, IMG submission 187213) | Freshwater microbial communities from Lake Bonney liftoff mats and glacier meltwater in Antarctica - BON-02 (SPAdes) (version 2) | ecosystem: Environmental > Aquatic > Freshwater > Ice > Glacier... | reverse complement strand
ACTCCTGATTTCATAAATGATTCTGTAGACGCCCTGGCGTACTCGGTACTTTTCCTGCCCAGACAGCTTTTCACAGTCGGCAGGGCGCGGGTCGTGCTGGAGTGCGTCGATGCGCTGCAGAATTCGGGCGACATCCTGATTGGGTATGCTGCGAAGATCCCTCGCCACGGACTTTCTGAAAATCAGCTTATAACTTGCCATTGGCTTTGAGATCATTCAGCAAGCTTTCGTAGCTGACAGTTGGTTCTGCCACGCGTTGTTCAAAGGCGGCGAGATCTTCCTGATCCTCGGACAGCGCTGCACGTACCGCATCGTTCACAATTTCTGAAACCGAGCGATTTGAATGCGCAGCCTTTAGCCGCAACGCCGTGTGCAGCGCGGCATCGAAGTAGATGGTGGAGCGCTTGTGTTGTTCGTTCATGGGGTATGTCCATTTGCTGTCATGTCGACGTTGAAGGCTACCGCTTTAACATTATGACGTCAAGACGTCATAACTATGGTTCGCCAGAACGGGTGGATGTAATGGCAGTTTATGTTTCCGGCAGTTTTTTATAGGGCCCCGCATGAGTCGCGGTGGCAAGCGCCGTCAGGATAAGCTTTCTCCGACAACCATTCAGCACTATGATAGGGCCGCCATCGCGTCCCTCTATTGGAAATCTCACCTTTTGAACAGCGCAACGCCTGCCACCAGCAAATATACGCCAGCCACGGCAATGGCAGTCGTCGTCGCCAATATGATTGGCACTGGCGTTTTCACCAGCCTTGGGTATCAGATCATTGATATCAAATCCACTTTCGTATTGTTGATGCTGTGGCTGGTGGGTGGTATCGCAGCGCTTTGCGGCGCTCTTACCTATGCCGAGCTGGCCAGTCGCCTGCCTCGCTCAGGTGGCGAATACAATTTCCTGAGCCAGTTGTACCACCCTGCTCTGGGGTTCGTGTCCGGCTGGGTTTCTCTGACGGTGGGTTTTGCAGCGCCAACTGCGCTCGCCGCCATGACCTTCGCCGCCTATATGGACTCAGCGCTTGGCTCCCAGTTGGGTATCAACCGGGTTGTCGCAGCCGTGGTGCTGGTGGCGGCGGTTACCTTGGTGCACGGCCGCAATCACAAGGCCAGTGGTGGACTACAGAATTGGTTTACTGTTATCAAGGTGCTGTTGATCATTGGTTTTGTAGCTATTGTGGGTGGGGCAGTATCACAGCCACAAACCGTCAATCTGTTACCCACCAGTGGCGATGGCACGCTGTTGCTCAGCGGCGCCTTTGCCGTCTCTCTTATCTATGTGAACTATGCCTATGCTGGCTGGAATGCGGCCACTTATATCACTGGCGAGATTGAAAACCCGGTGCGTTCTGTGCCCACCGTACTAATTGGGGGTACCGCCATCGTTATTGTGTTGTATCTGGCACTCAATGCCTTATTTTTGTATGCTGTTCCGATGGCAGCTCTGGAAGGTAAACTCGAAATTGGTGTCATCGTCGCTCGGCATACCTTTGGTGCTACCGGCGCACTCATCATGGGCGGCATTCTTTCGTTACTTCTTATCTCGACAGTCAGTGCCATGTTATTGGCAGGACCGCGGGTGTTGCAGGTGATGGGCGAGGACTTCAGACTGTTCCGATTATTTGCAGTGAACAACAGTGGTGGCGTTCCCGCAACAGCCATTTACACACAAGGCGGGTTAGCGATACTTTTTATCCTTACTTCAACCTTCGAGTCTGTTCTGGTATTTGCCGGTTTTATACTTGGCCTGAGTTCACTGGCAACTGTGCTGAGCGTGTTTGTGCTGCGTTACCGCTCTGGTGCCGACATTCAGGCAGGTAACAGCAGTTATCGCACCTGGGCCTATCCGCTACCGCCCCTGATTTACAGCGCCATCATGCTATGGACTTTAACTTTCATCGCCGTTAACAGACCCCAGGAGGCGGCTGTTGCCGCTGCCATTATTGCGTTAGGATTCATTTGTTATATCGTCACAGAAAAACTGGCTGCCAGCGCATCGCACTGAACCATTTGGTCTGAGCGTGTGACCATCCTTGGCGACGGCTATGGTGTGCAGCACATCTATGGCAACGCGCGCTGTGCGAACTTATCAACCTGGCGAGTAGCACCCGATGTTGTGCTGATCAACCATAAAGTCGTTTATAGACTTGAACCACGTATTGCATTTCCTCTGGCTTGGCCATGCTGATGCGCGCCCAATTATTGAATGGGGGAAATGCACGCCCAATCAAAATACCCGCCTCGCGCATCGCTGCACTGACCTCAGCAATATCACGACCGGTTTCTATAAACGTGAAATTTGCGTGCGATTTCACATAGCGAATTCCCATCTCATCACACATGGCGTTCATAATGTCCAAGGACTTGCGGTTCTGCTGCAAGGTATAGCGTTGAAACTCAGTATCCTGATAGCTGGCATAGGCTGCTTTCATACCGGCAATATTAAGCTGGCCTGTCATCTTGTTATTGATCTCAGTAATCAAATCTGGATGCGCATAGGCAAACCCGATTCGCAGAGCCGCCAGGCCATGAATTTTTGAGGCCGTCCGCGAGATGATAATGTTATTGTGGCCATCACGAATCAGATCCATCATTGATCCGTATGCGGGGTCATCAACAAACTCGTGATAAGCCTCATCGATATAGACCAGACGGTCGCGTGACACCTCCAGTACGAAATCACGCAGCGCATTTTTCTCAATCAGACCAGGAATGGGATTATTGGGATTACATAAATAAACCATGCTGGTATCAGGGCGGATGGCTCGGTACATCGCATCCAGGTCGGTCTCCAGATTGTTGTTGACTGGCACGCGGATAAGCTCTGTGCCCATGTCCTCAACATACTCTAACAAACCACCGAAAGTGGGGTCTGGACAAATCACCGACCCTTGCTTGAGACTGGCTATCAATCCGCCAACCCGCAATATCTCTCCTGACCCGGATCCAATGGCAACAGATTCGTGCGCATCGTTCATAAATCGACACGGCAGGAGAGGGTGTAGCTGTATATGCGGATGGTAATGTCACTGTGGAAAGCCTGTTGGCGTTCGCCGCAAGTTGCAAGTGTTTTTTAATCGACGAGGTGTTGCTGCGCTGAGCAATTGGGCTTCTTGAGCTATTTTAAGTGGCGCTGAGGGTCTTGGCGCCCATGCAGTACACGAACGATTTCAACCTGGTTGGCGGTGACTCGATAAAATAAGGTATGACTTTGAATAGCCAGGCTTCTGGTGTTGGGCAGAAGATCCGGACGTTCAATGCCCATTAAGGGTTGCTCGGACAGCGACCAAAATTGATCTTTGATGGTTGCCAAATAGTTATCAGATTGAGCTTTCCCCCACTGACGTAGTCCGTATTGGTAAATGTCCTTAAGGTCATTTTTGGCGGCAGGCGCAATGGCTAGCTGGAGAGCTGGCATATGGCTTAACCCTTAATGTCGTCAAACAACGAATCCAGAGCAGCTTTTGATTCAATCGCAATGCCTTCTCCACGATCCAGTTGATCGGTGCCTGCTTTAAGTTGTTCGCGCAAGAGAGCTAGCTTCACCTCATGAATCCAATCTTCATGACTATCCATAAACCGCAGGGCTTCGCGGATAACTTCGCTGGCATTGTTGTATAAACCACTTTCAACTTTGGCTTTAACGCGAGACTCTAATTCGGTTGTCAGTGATATATGCACGGTGGCCTCCAAGGGTAGACATTTATAGGAATCATGCTAGGCCGCAATACAAAGATTGTCAAAGTTTGTCTTGCCTGATGTTAACCGATGTGGGAATGGCTGGCGTTTTCAGAATAGGTGGCTTATGTTTCTTATACTCAACCCCGACAAGGAACCCAGGATGACTGGTACTGCCCTCAATGCACTGGATCGCGCCGCCACTCTCGTGGCGCTCGCGGCAACGACCTTCGACCTGCTGGTAATCGGCGGCGGCATCACGGGCGCAGGGGTCGCCCGTGATGCCGCGCTGCGCGGCATGTCCGTGGCTCTGGTGGAGGCGGAGGATTTCTCCGCCGGCACCTCGAATCGCTCCTCGAAGCTGATCCACGGTGGTCTGCGCTACCTCGCCATGGGCGACGTGGCGCTCGTCCGCGAGACGGCCCTGGAGCGCAAGGCCGTGCACGCCATGGCCCCGCATCTGGCCGAGCCCTGCTGGATGCTCGTGCCGGCGCGCAACCGCGCCAGCCTGCTCAAGTTCATGGTCGGCATCACCGCCTACGAGAAGCTCGGTGCGGTGGAGAAGCGCGACGTCCACCACAACTGGAATCGCCAGGAGCTCGCTCGCTTCGAGCCACACCTCGACAGCGGTGCTCATCCCTTCGCCTGCGTGTACCGCGAGTACCTCACGGATGACTCGCGGCTGGTGTTGGCGACCCTGCGGGCGGCTGCGGGTGGTGGCGCGGTCGTTGTCAGTCGCCTGCGCGCCGAGGCGGCGCTGCGCGACGGCGAGCGCATCAGCGGCTTCACGTGCCGTTGCACACTGACGGACGCGTCCGTCGACGTGCGGGCGACCACGATCGTTAACGCCACGGGGCCTTGGGCGGAGACTGTCGCCCGCCTGGAAACCGGAGCGGGCGAGGAGCGGGCGAGCCGCCTGCATCTGTCCAAGGGTGTGCACGTCGTCGTGCCGGCCTCGAAGCTGCCGATCCGCAACCTCGTCGTGATGGGCACGCCGGACAAGCGGTCGATCTTCGCCATTCCCCGCGGCGACACGGTCTATCTTGGCACGACGGACACGAGCTATCACGGCGATCGCTGGTTGTGGCCGGAGATCAAGCGCGAGGACGTCACCTACCTGCTCGAACCGATCACCCGCTACTTCGACCTGCCGGCCCTGTCGCCGGACGACGTTGTCGCCGCCTGGTCTGGTCTGCGGCCGCTGATCGCCGAGCCCGGCAAGGCGGCCAGGGAGATGTCCCGCAAGGACGAGATCTGGACCGGTGAGGGCGGCATGCTGACCATCGCCGGCGGCAAGCTCACGGGCTTCCGCAAGATGGCCGAGGACGTGATGGACGCCGTTGCGCGATCGCGTGGCGAGACGCTGCCCGAGGCGCCGGGGCCGACGCCCCTGCCGGGCGGTGACTTCGACGGTGACCTCGATGCACTTGCCGCACGCCTGCCCGGCGTCGGCAATCTCGCCCGCGGCTGCGCCGAGCGCCTCGCGCGGCTCTATGGCGATGAAGCCGAGCAGGTGCTCGCCATGGGGGCGGAGCCGCTCGTGCCGGGCGGCCAACTGGTCCTCGGCGAGGTGGACTGGAGCGTCCGTCAAGAGGCGTCCTTCGATCTTGAGGATCTGATCTATCGCCGCACGCGGGCCGCCTGGTACAGCCCGTCGGAGCGCGACGCCGTGCTCGAGCCGGCCGCACGGCGCATGGGCACACTGCTCGGCTGGAGCGATGCGGAGTGGAGCCGGCAGCTCGCCGCCGTCCGCGATCGCTTTGCCGACGAGATGGCCTTCCAGCGCGTATCCGACGATCGTCTTGCGGGAGAAGTCCTGTGAACGCTCTGCTGCTGGCGCTCACGGACGCCCTGGGCGATGCGCTCTCCATCGACGACGGCGTGCGGGCAGCGCACGCCCGCGACTACTGGGCACGCAGTGCGCTCGATCAGTGGCAGGGCGCGTACACGGAACTGCCCCTCGCCGTCGTGCAGCCCGTTGATACGATCGGCATGGCGCAGGCGGTGACCCTCTGCCGTGCGGCGGGCGCGGCAATGATTCCGCGCGGGGCAGGTTCCGGAGTCTGCGGCGGCGTCCTGGCGCAACGCGGTTCGGTGATTCTGAGCACGGCTCGCATGACGGGTCTGAGGCATTTCGATGCCTGCAACATGCTAGCCACCTTCGCAGCCGGAACCCTCGGCAGCGAGGCCGAGCGGCTCGTCGCAGAACGCGGTTTCACGATCGGCAACTGGCCCCAGTCCATCGATCGTTCGACGGTCGGCGGCTGGGTCGCGACGCGGGCGTCCGGCCAGTACTCGACCGCCTATGGCAATACGGAAGACCTCGTCTATTCCCTGGAGGCGGTGCTGCCCGACGGCAGCATCTATCGATCGAAGGACACGCCGCGGGCCGCCGCCGGGCCCGATCTGCGCCAGCTCCTGCTCGGCAGCGAAGGCACGCTCGGGATCGTCACCGAGGTGACCTTTTCCCTGCGGCCGCTGGCCGAGACTGGCATCCGCCAGGCGTTCCATTTCAAGGACTTCGCGACGGGCATCCAGACGATCCGTGACGTGATGGTTCCGGGCTGGCGGCCGCCGGTCGTGCGCCTCTACGACGTGCGCGAGTCCGCGCGTCACTTCAAGGGCACCTGTCCCGCCGGTCGCACCATGCTGATCTTCCTGCACGAGGGCCCCGAGTCCCGAACGCGGGTCGAGGCCGAGGCCGTCGCTGCCCTGTGCGATGCGCGCGGCGGTCAGCGGGCGGATGCGGCGACCGTGGACGCCTGGTTCGAGCACCGCAACACGGTGCCGTCCTGGACCGAACTGTTCGAACAGGGCCTGGTGGTGGACACGATCGAGGTGGCCACCGAGTGGTCGCGCCTGAACACGCTCTACGAGACTGTCATCGAGCGTCTTCGGGCCGTGCCCGGCGTCATCGCCGCGTCGGCGCATTCGTCGCATGCCTATCGGTCCGGAGCGAACCTCTATTTCAGCTTCGCCGCCGCACCCGCGCAGGGCACGGACCGTCTCGCTGTCTACGACGCCTGCTGGAATGCGGCTATGGAGGCCACGAGCGAGTTCGGCGGCGGTATCGCCCATCATCACGGCATCGGCCGCGTGCGGCGCGAATGGCTCGCTCGCGAGCTCGGACCGGGCGGTCTGCGCATGCTGCAGGCTATCAAGCATGCGCTCGACCCGGACGGCCTGATGAATCCCGGCGTCCTGATCCCCGAGGCCTGACCCCATGTCCATCGCCGACCCGGTGCTCGCCCTCGATCTCGGAACCACCGGCGTGCGCGCCGTGGTCTTCGACGCCGAAGGTCGCAAGCTCGGCCAGGCGTACCGCAAACTGGCCATCCACTATCCGTCCCCGGATCGCGTCGAGCAGGACGCGCTGCAGTTTCGCGACGACGGCATCAAGGTGATGCGCGAGGCGCTGGTGGCCGCGAAGGTGTCCGCGAATCAGCTGCGCGGCCTCGGCATCGTCTGCCAGCGCGGCAGCGCCGTGGCCTGGGATGCGCGCAGCGGATTACCCCTGGCGCCAGTCATCGGCTGGCAGGACCGGCGCACACTGGCGCGGGTCACGGAGCTGCGCCAGCTGGGCATTCCGGTCAACACGCTCGCCGGCTGCACGAAGTTTGAGTGGCTGCTCACCCAGGACGCGGTGCGTGCTGCCGCGGACGCGGGCACGCTGCGCCTCGGCACGCCCGATGCGTGGCTGACCTGGGCCTTGAGCGGCGGTGAGGCGTTCGTCACGGATCCCTCCAACGCGAGTGCCACGGGGCTCTACGACCCGGCGTCGGGTGGCTGGTTCGACATGGCCATGGGCCTGTTCGGGCAGGAAGCCGTCTGGCATCCAGGGCTCGTCGCCACGGACGCGGTGGTCGGCGTGCTTAATGCGGCAGTGCTCGGCGCAGCCGTGCCGCTGGCAGCGCGCGCCGGCGATCAGCAGGCGGCGTGCTTTGCGCAGGGCGTCGACACACCCGGTGCGGCCAAGGTCACGCTGGGCACGTCGGCGATGCTTGATCGCTGCACGGGAAGCACGCCCGCCCCGGCGCCGACCGGCGCCTATGCACTGCCACTCTGGCGGCGTGAAGGCAAGGGCGATGCTTTCTGTCTGGAGGGCACGGTGATCACCGCCGGGGCCGCCGTGGAATGGCTTGTCCGTGCGGGTCTGCTGGCGTCTGTGGACGAACTGGATGCGCAGGCTCGCGGTGGCGCTCGGGGCGTGTCCTTCGTGCCGGCCCTGGCGGGCCTCGGTACGCCCTGGATGGCGGATCGCGCCCGCGGGCGCTTCGACGGCATCGGCCTCGACACGGGTGCGGCGGAAATGGTCGCCGCGGTGGTGGACGGGATCGCCCAGCGGGTCACAGATCTGGCGGAGGCGCTGGAGGTGGGAGAGACCTTCGGTGTCGACGGTGGCCTCGGCCGCAGCGACGTGCTGCTGCAGCGCATCGCCGATCTCTCGGGGCGCGTGGTGGCGCGGGCGGCGGAGACCGAGACCACGGCGCGCGGTGCGGCCGGCCTGGCCGCCGCCGCCCCGGGCACGGCGGGTGATGCATTGCCTGCGCTGGCTCCCGGGCGACGCTTCGAGCCTGTCATGGCCGCGGCAACGCGCGCGGCCGAGCGGGCGCGCTGGGCAACGCTGGTCTCCGGCGTGACGCGAACGGCGGACGCCGCTGCGCCCTGACGCTTCGGGAGAGCCCCGTCAGTCCAGCTACGGCGAGGGTGATCTACCGATTGCAGTCGGGCCGTCGCCCTGCGGCGCGGGCATTGTCATAAGAAGCTGTGGCGTTGATCATCCGACGCTCGAGCTCCTGAATTCTATTCTGGGGCGAGGGGTGAGTGGACATAAAGTCGGATGTTCCTCCTCCACCCACACGCTCCATATTGCGCCACAGCATGACGCTTTGACGCGGATCGAACCCGGCCCTGGCCATGTAGTCCAGCCCCAGGAGATCGGCCTCTGATTCGTCTGCGCGAGAAAAAGGCAGGGTCAGCAGCAGGTTGGCGCCCATACCGATGACTTGCGGGTCCATGCCCGTACCTCGGGCCAGTACTGACACCCCCAGCTGGGTCGCGAGTTGGCTGGAAACCCGTGCGGCGGAGTGCCGGGCGGTCACATGGGCAATCTCGTGACCGATCACGGTGGCCAGCTGGTGCTGGTTCTCGGCTACATTGAGGAGGCCCGTAAACACCCCGACCTTGCCCCCGGGCAGGGCGAAGGCATTGGCAGCTTCATTCTCGAAGACGGCCAATTCCCAGGCATATCCTCCTTCGATGATGGGGATAAAGGCTTCGGCGACACAATTGACATAGCGGATAGTGGCCGCGTCTCCGGAGACTGTCAGCTCGCTCTTCATCTGGTTGAACGCTTCCGCGCCCATCTCTGCCATCTGCGCCTCGGAAACCAGCATGACCTGCGACCGGCCGGTCGGTGACGTGGCGCAGGCGGCCAGCGCGAGCGTTGCGATGCAGGCGAGAACGCCAAGGATTCTGGGTAGTGCCATTTTGAAATTGCCCTTTTTAAATAGGACTGCCAAGGTAACTATTTCCACCCTCAAAATCCACCACTAGCTGTACAGTGTCAGCAGAATCCGTGCCAGTTTTTACACTTTGTTAAGCTATTTACCTTGAACGGAAATTCACCACTGAGGATGATCGGGAAGTCTGCGTTCTGGAGATCTGCTGCCGATTGATCCAAAGACCGCCCACGTGATCAGACAGTTCTGATCAGCCGGCCCGACGCGTATCCACGTTGCTCGCCGAGACCCAGCCTGCGCGCGTCGAGTCGCCCTGATACCCGGTCACCTGGCTGCAAGACACGCAACTCACCCTGAGCGGTTGCCAGGGAAAACGGCACCTCCCAGTCGTTGGCCAACTTCGTATCTACATTCGAGAAATAATTCCGGGTCCAGTGACTGGCTCCATGGGTATGCCAGAACGCCAGCAACTCACGCGTAGCAGGCGGATTGAAGCTGACTGTCACCGTATCCTTGCCAGGTGCTCCCATGCCCACGGAACTACAAAATTGAGGTTAATTGGCTCTGCATGATGCGCGGAGTATGTCCATGCAACACACCGGTGGTAACCAACATAACAATGAAAATGCCTACCTGCCGGGAGAATGGCAGGTCTTTCCCGACACCGGTCTTCTGATCAAAGCTGGACATCAGATACAGGCCGAACCCAAAGTGATGTCCGTATTGGAATGGCTACTGCAGGCTGGGGGCAGGCTGGTAACCCGTGATGAGTTGATCGAGAAAGTCTGGGCTCATGTCGTGGTGAACGATGAAGTTTTGACTTTCGCTTTGAATGACCGTGGGCTATCTGGATAACCAGGCCAAATTATCAGCCCACCGCGCTGATCTTGACCAGGGTGTGCTGCCCGGAAATTTGACCGCACCATTGCACGCAGAATTACAGCGCGTTCAGATTTCTGAGGCATTGATTGACTCAGTAGACTGGATGAGAGAGCACACCGCTCAGTCAGTCCTTATAGCACCACTGACCGCTATTCCCGACGATGAGCAGACCCACGCCATTTATTGGCTCGGGAACATCGAGTTCAATCGTTCCATTATACATTTGCTCCTACATCAGAATATCGTTGGATTTAAGGTAATCGATTATCTGCTGAGCGCTTTGCTCGATGGACTGGTTCTCAGTTCGCAGATGGATAGCGGGCGAAGTCGGTGCTTCGTAAGGGGAATCGATACCAGTGAAGTTTCGCAATTGACCACTGCGGGCTTTGCGGTACAAGCCCTTCACATCGCGCTGCTCAGCGGTGGCCAGCGACGTATCCACGAAGATCTCGACGAAACTATCCTCTCCTGATAGTTTGCGAGCCCGCTCGCGTTCCGCGCGGAATGGCGAAATAAACGCAGTAAGAACAATCAGTCCAGCATCAGTCATCAGGCGAGCCACCTCTGCTATTCGGCGGATGTTCTCCACACGGTCAGCATCGGTAAAGCCCAGATCGCGATTTAAACCATGACGTATATTATCGCCATCAAGTAAATAACTATGGCGGCCCAATGCGAATAGCTTCTGCTCTACCACATTGGCAATCGAGGATTTGCCTGCGCCGGATATGCCGGTAAACCACAACACCACCGGGAGTTGCCCCTTCTGTGCGGAACGTGCCTCCATAGTGACATCGAAATACTGGTACTGAATGTTTTGTGCGCGGCGAAGGGCGAAGTGGAGTGCGCCGATGGCGAGAGGTTCGAATGAGTCGTCGGCAAAGCTGTCTCCAACAGAGTTGCCGCAAAGCATAAAAGTGGCTTGTTCGGGGCTTTCCGCAAAGCGTTTGAAGCAGATGTTCTGGTCGGTGCTGATATTGCAGACAGCGATGTCACCCTGGACAAGTTCGGTGGCCGCCAGATGCTCATCACCATCGTGATTTATCAGATATTTCAGCGTGGTAATGGTGACGCTTGTCAATTGCTCGCCCAGCTTCAGCCGATAGGGACGACCCGGCAGCATGGGGGCTTTACCCAGCCAAAGCAATTTGCATTCGAACTGATCGGCCCTGTCGACGGAGGAAGTTGACGGTGCGTCGGGCGCCTGCAGGGTTTGGTCTGATTGGCAAAGAGCCAGGAAGCGTTGCAGGAACCGACTGTGCTGAGAAGGCAACAACTTGAAAATTGGGATATTCAACGGTTTAAGTCCCTGCTTCGGGTGGCAACGTGATGGGGAAGTCTACGAAATGCCTGAACTGGAATCCAGCCATGCTGGCGAATTGATTAACAATCAGCAGCTTGAGTTCAGAATTCAACGAGCAGTTCTTCGAAGTTGATCACTCTGAATTACGTAAATTCATAATTGACCTGTCCACAACTCATTCAGGAATTCGGCGTAGGGCTTCCAGGCGCCGATGGCCTGGGTGTGCATGCCCTGCCGAACCTGATTCGCGCTGGCGGTCTTGATCTCGCGTGTGGGTGTAGCTGTATTGAGGATGCTTTCCTGCCACGACAGACCGCAAAATTCGTAGAGTTGTTGGCTGATACTCCTGGGATCGGTGAGCAGATCTTCATAGTTCACCGTCAGTATGCGCTCCGGAAACTGTCTGTCCCAGAACTGCATGAGTTTATCGTAAGCGGCGTAGTACTGCTGCAGCTCCTTCAGCGTGCAGGAGTATGGCGCGGCGCTGGCAAACAGGTGTTTGAAATTGCCAAAGCAGGCGTCCATGCGTAGTTTGCGTACATGAATAATGTGCGCATCAGGCATGGCCTGCAGAATCATGCCAATGAAGCGGAAGTTGAACGGGTTTTTATCAGAAACGCGTTTGCCTGCAGGGATTCTTGTGATGGTGCGTTGCTGGTATTGCTGACCAATGATGGTGTAGTCCAGATGGGGGAGTTTGCTGCAGTCCTGCGCGGTGAGTTGCTGCGTGGCTTGTTTATCCAGTGCCTGCAACAGCAGGACTTCGAAATCGCGTAGCTCACCAGCCGCTTCCACCTGGCCGGAGTTGACCAGCAGGTTTTCGACCAATGTAGAGCCGGAGCGCGGGAGGCCCACAATAAATATGTTGGTGCCAGCCCCGCTGGATTTCCGAGCCTCGGAGGGGCCACTCCTGCTGGCGATTGCCTCAAACAAATCAACATCATCATCCACCGAATACCGCAGCATTCCGCGCTTGATGTCATTGGCTTGTTGATAATGCCGAAACGATTCTGCATACCTCCCCAGGCGCTGCAACGACTGCCCCAGCACATTATGCAGCCACATTTTTTGCGACGCGGACAAGGCAGGGTTGATACAAATTTTTTCAACTGTGGCCTGATCAACCAGTGTTGGCTCAACATCCAATAGTGCGTGATAGGCGGCACCCGATAATGGGTTCAGTTTTATAGCTTGTTGTAGCATTGTAATTGCATTGTCACGCGCCCCTTTTACCGAATAAACGACACCCAGCATGTAATGGTAATGTGGGTTACCAGGCTCTAACGATAACAGTGCCTGATAATAAGTGAGCGCAGCATTCCAGTTGTCGATACCGATGGCGCAGGACGCCAGAGTATCCAGTGCCCATTTCGTCTGTTTATCGTTCATGAGCTCTGGCTGCGTGATGCCGTGTTGGAGCAATGCAGTAATGGCGGCGTAGTCGGCTGCAGGTAACAGGCAGCGTGCGTACTGGGCAAGCGCAAAAGATGAAAGAGAATCGAGTTCGAAAGCTTGTTTGCTGCAGCGAATGGATTGATCACAATTGCCCGTGCTGCGATACGCTTCGCTCAGGGATAGCCAGGCGTGTACGTTCTGTGGTGATTGTTGCGTAAGCTGTTCGCCCAGGGCGATGGCTTGGGGAAATTGTTTTTGTGTCAGTAATTTATCGAGTTGATCAATCATGTTAGGGCCTGCCTTGCAGGCGATCTCTTAAAAATCAGATCGCCTGCAGGGTGGGCTTTTACATAGTGGTTATGTATCAGAAGCTTACTGATACACGGCCGTAGTAGAAACGACCACGGGTTTCGTAGGTACGCGGATCGGTGTTGTCGTTAAAGCCTGAGTAAGCAAACGGTGGTTGCTCATCAGAAATGTTGTCAACACCGAGTGTGAAGCGCGTATTAAACTGTTCGAAGTTATACGACGCCTGCGCATTGTGTACCACCTGCTCCTTAATGGTGCGCTCTTCCGTGAAGTTACCGGCCGCATCAGTGGCGCTGTAGAACTTGTTCAGCAGTTCACGTGATGCGCCAACATAGCGGACTGCGTACACAGCTTCCCAGTTGCCCATGCTCCAGTTAGTGGTGAGGTTCCAGCGGTACTCCGGGAAGTTGCCGTCCTGGTTATCTTCAAAACGGCCTGTATGATCCAGCGTGCTGCCATTAGCCAGCTCTTTTTCATACTTGGTCAGATAGGCCAGGTCATAACCGAAGCTGAACAGACCGTAGCTGGTAGGCTGCATCTGGTAACGGGCTGACAGATCCCAGCCTGTTGAGCGCACGCCACCTACGTTGGCGTTCAGGTCGTTGATGAAGATAATGCCACCGACTTCAGCGCCACTGCCTGGGCCCCAACGATCGATCTTGTCGCAATCCAGACCGGTTTGCTGACAGTTGTCCAGAATCAGTTGCGGACCCGTTGTGGAGATAGCGTTCACTACATCGATATCCCAGTAGTCCAGAGTTAATGACAGACCTTGAATCCATTCAGGCTCATACACAGCGCCCAGAGTCAGAATGTCAGCTTCTTCCGGTTGCAGATTGACGTTACCTCCCACCTTGGAAGGCAACTGGATCATGCCATCATCGTCATACCCGCCTGCCGGTACGCCGTCTGCCACACAGAATGGCGTAGGGTTATCCGCACATGGGTCGACAACTGTTGGGAAGGTGCTGGAAATACCCAGATAGAGCTCAGGGATTGATGGCGCACGGAACGCCTCGGACACCGTACCGCGCAGCGTCAGTTCGTCACTGACAGTCCAACGCAGACCCAGCTTGGAGTTCGTGGTATTACCAAAAGTGTTGTACTTGGAGAAACGCGTTGCCAGGCTGGCTTCCAAAGTATCGAGCAGCGGGATTGCAAACTCGGCATACGCTTCCTGCACATCGTATCCACCAGCGGTTGCCAGTGAGGCACCGGCCGTGGAAACGCCGAGCAGTTGCAGTGAGTCGGGCTGGCTGAACCCGTTCACCCAGCGCTTTTCAACACCGAATGCCGCACCCAGTTCACCAGCCGGCAACTGGAACAGTGGTCCGGAGACGTTGAACTGTGCTGATTTAGTGTCATTGCCACCCTGTGTTATGGAGACGTAGTTGCCGCTGATATATTGCAGCATTTCGGCGGTAACGGCTGTCGCAGTGCCAGGTTGCCCAAATACGTTTAAAGGTACACAGCCATCGATCACGCCTGCGGCAGTTCCGTCAGTACTGCACAGAATTTTACCGGCGCCATCGGTGAATGTTGGGCCGACCGCATCGCCCACCCGCTCTAGCTGGAAGTAACCCCGATCCGTAACGCTGGCATCGTTTTCGCCGTACATTGCAGAGGCATCCCAGAACCAGGAACCCAACTCGCCACTCAGGCCGACTGTAAACTGGTGAGTGTTGGTTTCATGTTGCTGGTCACGGCCACCCGTTTCTACCATACGACGACGCCAGTCATTCAGCACCATTGTCTGACCCTGAGCATTCTTTGGGCCCTGGGTAATGTTGTAGTGGTTCAGTGGGGAATAAGGCGCGGGCACACCAAAGAAGGCAAGTGGCGCCAACGGTTCTGGTGCAATCAAGCGTTGTGAATCACGATGGGTGAACATAATCTCACTGGTCAATTCGATATTGGTCAGTGCACCTACGTCACCCAGGTTGTAATTACCGAATGCACTCAGGCCCCAGCGCTCGTTGGGAGTCTGCGTGTAGTTGGCAGGAGCATAGTTGTAGGGGTCGGTAGCACCGCTATAAGGGCGCCAGTTGCCGAATTCAGTGCCACGCGTATAACGCACACCATCAGAACCGCGATGGTTGCCCCAGGGCACTGCAGAAGAACCACCTGTTGTTTGTCCAGTTGGATCCCAGTACGGGTGGTACCAGATTTCCGCTTCGGAATACTTGCGATCGCCAGCCCAGATCGGTTTTTGTTCAGTCCAGTAACCGGACATAACAAAATTGGCGCGCTCGGTGGTGGAACCGAAACTGAAGTCTGCGGTGTTCTGGTCGCCATCATTTTCGCTGGAAACACCAGAAACAAAATTGAACTCAGCTCCTTCGTAATTTTTGCGTGTAATCACGTTGACCACGCCGGCTACAGCATCAGAGCCATACACAGCGGATGCTCCATCTTTGAGGATTTCAATGCGCTCAATCATTCCGGAGGGAATGTTGTTCAGGTCGACCGTTGCATCAGCGCCCAGACCAGAAGCCACAACACGACGACCGTTGATCAACACCAGTGTGCGCGCTGATCCCAGGCCACGCAGGGAGAAGTTTACAGCACCGCTGCCGCCGTTATTGACAGAGGTATTGACGGCTTGACCGGCTGAGAACGGTGAACGCTGCAGGATGTCACCGATACTGACAAACGACTGGTTGTCGATATCGGCACGGCTGATGACGCTTACCGGGTTGTAGCCGCTGAGGTCTGTGCGACGAATTCGCGAACCGGTAACGACCACTTCCTCCAGCACATCTGCGTCTGGCTGCGCATAAAGCTGGCCGGGCATGGCGACGAATGCACTCAGGCCCAATGCACCGCTGATTGCCAGCGACAGGGTTGATCTCTTCATAGTTGATTCCTTCGTTATTGTTTTTAAGGACTTGCAAGGTAAAGCACATAAAGTTTTTATCGTATTGACAACCGTAAATCAACAAAATATTACAGAATTGCCACCTTTTAGACATATTCAGGACGGCAGCAAAGTTGAGTCAGATAGAATTAGCCAAAATGGTTCACTCCAGTCAGTCACGCATAGCAGCTAATCCGAGCAGACGTCGAAACTTAGGACATTCCATATGACTCGGCGCACAACAAACGGCCTGTCAGCGGCATGAAAGACCTGCCGACCTCCCCCCCCGTAATTGAACAGCACATATTTAGTCAAAAAACCCAACAAATAGCGATTTCGCCACACCAAAAGATCCTCAACTCCTTGTTTTCCAACACGTTCATGGTTGGCACAAGCCTTGCTATAGCCTTAGACAACAAAAGCATTGAGGAACACCCTGTGATCAAACTCGTCAACCTGTGTATGGTTTACCGTACCGCCTATATGGAAACCATGGCGCTGGATGATATCAATCTGCATATCCGCAAAGGAGAATTCGTTGCTGTGATGGGTCCCTCGGGTTGCGGCAAGTCTACCCTGCTGAATATCGTCGGCATGATTGATACACCGGCCAGCGGTGAGTACTGGTTTGATGGTCAGGAGATTGCGAAGCGCAGCGAGAATGCCTTGGTGGATCTACGTAAACGCAATATCGGTTTCATCTTTCAGAACTTCAATCTCATTGATGATTTGAGTGTGGCGGAAAACGTCGACCTGCCCCTGTTGTACCTGGGTCTGTCCAGAGGCGAGCGAAAGCAGAAAGTTGCGGAAGCCCTGGCGCTGGTCGGGCTGGAGAATCGCGCGCGGCACAAACCGCAGGAACTCTCCGGAGGGCAGCAACAGCGTGTGGCAGTTGCGCGTTCGGTAGTCGGCAATCCAAAATTGATTCTGGCCGATGAGCCTACGGGTAATCTGGATACTAAAAACGGTGACGATGTGATGCAGATGCTGGCGATGCTGAAGTCACGTGGCACCACTATCTTGATGGTCACGCATTCACCGGAGCATGGTGCGCGCGCCGATCGCATCATTTACATGCTCGATGGCAGGATCGATGCCAGGATCGATGCCAGAGTTGATACCGGAGTTGATACCAGGATTGATGCCAGGCTCGAAGGAAGGATGCTGGGAGAGGCACAATGAACAACGCCTGGTTGAGGAGCATGGCAACGGGAGCAACAATATGCTGACCCACTTCACCAAAATGGCACTCAAGGCCTTTCTGCGTTTCAAGATGCATTCATTGATCAGCCTGATCAGTCTGGTGTTCGGATTTTTCTGTTTCATTACAGCGGGGCTGCTGGCGGATTATGTGGACAGTTTCGATCAGGACTTCCCCAATTCAGGCAACATCTACAATATTCTGCAGATCGCTACCGCACCCGAAGCACCGTTCGATAACTTTCCGATCGTTCACGAACCGGCAGCCCGTTATCTGAAGGCTGCGTTTCCTGAGCTGCAGCATGTTGTGCGCACGACTATGTCGACCAATACGGATATCACCTTCAGTGGGAGAACCGACTCCTTTGCCGTGCGCTATGTCGATGCCGAGTTCTTCGATATTTTCCCAATACCATTGCTCCACGGCACAGCCAGCAGCGCCAGTCTTCCACCAAACTCCATGTTGATCACCAGGGATGCCGCTATGCGCCGCTTTGGGTCCACGGATGTTGTGGGTCAGATTGCAACATTGAACAATCAGCACGTTGTCTCCATCGCTGGTGTGGTGGATGAGTTTGACTTCCCCACCCATCTGGATTCGAGCATTCCTCTGTTTCGCACCGATATATTCGTGCCCAGCGAAGTCTATGACATTCTCTTTGAGACAGGGGCTACCGCTGGCAGCCTGGATCCGTTAACTGACCAGTGGGACAATCAGTCCTATTATGTGTATCTGCAATTCCCGAAGGGTACGCTGGTCAACACGGCGCAGTTCGATGAGCGTTTGCAGGAATTCGTCACTACCACTATTCCCCCGCCGCATTCCGACGTCATGACCTATGGGCTGCAACCGGTCAATCGCTTGATTACTTCGATGCTCGCCATCTTCACGCAAGGATTCAATATTGTTTCCATTCTGCAGGTGGCCGGTGCGCTGGTGTTGCTGATTGGCTGCCTGAATTATTCGAATCTGGTGATCGCGCAGCTTTCTTTGCGCAGCCAGGAAATTGCGGTGCAGAAAATTCTGGGCGCCAAACGTGGCTTGTTGATTGTGCAGTACTGTTATGAAAGTCTGCTCTTTGTTGGTCTGGCTTTGCTCATCACGTTGCTGGGGTTCGCCGTTTTATTGAGCAGCATCGAGAATGCCGGATATGCAGGGGCAGGGCCCGCGCTGCTGCTGAGTCCTTCTTTGTGGAGCACTCTGCTCGTGGTCATTGCCGTCATTGTCATGATCGCCGGGTTGTATCCGGCAGTGCGTACGGCGACTGTTCGCCTGGTGACTTTGATGCGCCCCAAGGGTTCCAGTGGTTACTCCGGTAGTCTGCGCTCCCTGATGGTGGGAACTCAATTCCTGATATCAGGCACCCTGATGATTCTGGCCATTGTCATGTTCAATCAGAACGCGACCATGACGGCGCAACTGGATGGCAATGTGGCGGATCCAAAAATTGTTATATCTGTCCCCCTGGATACACTGGATCTCGATGCAGATCTGCTGATCAACGAACTGCAACGCCATGCCGGTGTGTTGTCTACAACGCGGATTGATCAACAACCCTGGCAACTGGGGATGTCGCCAATCAGTGTCTCCCGTGAACCGGACATCAACGCTACGACAATTGATCTCGTCAATCACTATGTCGGCTACGACTTCGCAGAAACACTGGATATCCCGCAAGTAGCTGGACGTGGATTCGCTCGCGAGCGCAGCGCTGATGAGTTGCCACCATCGTCAGAGCTGGTTCAGCGCGGAGGACCCTACGCCCTGATTCTGGATACTGTCGCCCTGCGAACGTTGGGATTCGCCAGCGCAGAAGAGGCATTGGGGCAATCCGTGTACCGCCATATCAGCCAGCGGGGAACAGAGCAAGCTTTCGTTGTGGAACAGACAGTCGTGGGTATCGTCGGCAAGCAGAAATTCCAGTTCGTCGACTATTCCAGGTTTGGTGTCGGTGGGGATATGTATACCTTGCGGCCGGACAACGCAACGTTTCTCATTATCCGTATTGCAAAAAACAATATCGCGGAGACCTTGGTGCACATCGAGGAAGTCTGGCAACGCCTGATTCCTGATACACCCATAAAACGCGTTTTTGCAGACGAGTTGTTCTACGAAACCTATCAATTGTTTCTGGCCATGGGGTCGGCAATTGGCGGACTCTCAGTAGTTGGTTTCCTGATCGCCAGCATCGGATTGTTGGGCAATGCAACTTTCATCACCAATATTCGTCAAAAGGAGGTCGGCATCCGCAAAGTCATGGGAGCCAGCAGCAATCGCCTGCTGGCTATGCTGTTGTTCGATTTTGCCAAGCCGGTGATTATCGCGAACGCCATCGCCTGGCCATTGGGTTATGTGATCGCCAGTGTTTATATCAGTCTGTTCTCTGCGCGCACGGAAATTACCATCATGCCTTTCCTGATCAGCTTTCTGCTATCGGTACTGATAGCGGTAGCGGCAGTAGTCTCGCAAAGCTGGAAAAGCGCGCGCGTGAGACCGGCAATGACGTTGCGTTATGAGTAGGAGCACAGCAATGCTTGGGGCATCTTTATTTCCTCAGGCATGATTTTTTCAACAAGTAGCTGGACAGAGAAAACACAACTGTTCAGGCTCCTTTGCACACTTTTTTGAATCAGAACGGAAGGTCAACGCGTGGCAATGGATAAGGTTATTACTAAGCAGAGACGACCACTGTGGCAGTGGGGATTGGCAGCAGCTGTTGCGGCAGGCTTGCTGTGGGCTATGTATCAATGGTGGGCGGATGCCAGTATCCGCACGTACCGCGCGCCTGCCGATCAATTGATTATTTCCTCGGTGAGCTTCGGCGCCTTCGAGGATATCACGCCTATTCGTGGCACCATCCAACCCTTCAACAGTGTTTTCCTGGATGCGGTAGATGGTGGCGTCATCGAAGAAAAATTTGTAGAGGAAGGCAGCTATGTGGAGGCGGGGCAGCCGTTGCTGCAATTGAGTAATACAGATCTGCGCCTGAATGTTGCCCGCAACGACACCTCTATTACGGAACAGTTGAACAATCTGAGCAATATTTCCAACAGTCTTGAAACAACCAAACTCAGCACTGAGCGTCAGCTTATCGATATCGAGTACCGGATTATCACGTTGGAGCGCCAGAAAGCCCGCTCCGACCGCCTCGTTGACGATAATTTTGTTTCCCGCGAACAAATAGAAGCAATCGAGGACGAACTGACCTACCAGCGTCTCGTACGTGCCAATACACGAGCACGGCAAGTGCTGGAAAACAAGATTCGTGAAGAGCGCATGCTGCAGATTGCCGACCAGAATGCCAAGCTGGAAGAGAATCTGACCCTGGCACAGAGCAGCTTCGAGAATCTGTTGGTGCGCTCCCCTATTGCCGGACAACTGACTTCATTGGTGGCAGAGATTGGCGAGAACAAAGTGCGTGGTCAGCGCCTGGGTCAGATTGATGTTGTTGCGCAGTACAAGATTGTGGCGCAGGTGGATGAGTTTTACGTGACCCGGGTTGCACCGGGCCAGACCGCACGCTTTGTATTGGCTGGTCAGGCGTATGAGGCCAGCGTCTTGAAAGTCTATCCCGAAATTACCAATGGCACGTTTACGGTTGACCTGATTTTTAGCGGGCTGTCACCCGATAACCTGCGTCGTGGTCAGACTCTGCAACTGGATCTCACCCTTGGCAATCCCGCGGAAACCCTGTTGCTGCCCATCGGCGGATTTGTGCAGGATACCGGCGGTAATTGGGCGTTTGTGCTGGACGCTGATGGACGCTCTGCCACACGTCGGGATATCCGTACAGGTCGCCGTAATAATCGCTTCATCGAGGTCCGCGAAGGCTTGGAGGCGGGTGATAGAGTGATTACTTCCAGCTATGGACAAATGCGCGATATGCAAAGAATTCAACTGACAGACTGATCTGACGTTGCCAGAACGAGCAAGCAAGGCCGTCATCAGGGAAAGTCAAATAACGAAAACCGCAAAGGAAAAACAGGAGTGCAATGCAATGATCAGACTGGAATCGCTGTGCAAAGTTCATCGAACCGATGAGATTGAAACTACTGCGTTGAACAGTATCAATATGGAGGTCAAGGAGGGCGAGTTTCTGTCTATCATGGGTCCTTCCGGCTGTGGTAAATCCACTTTACTTAATATCATTGGTCTGCTCGATACACCCAGCAGCGGTAAATACTATTTCAATGAGGAAGAACTGGCTCGTTACAACGAAACCCAGCGTGCCAATGTGCGCAAGAACAATATTGGCGTCATCTTTCAGAGTTTCAATCTGATAGATGAGCTTACTGTGCAGCAGAATGTGGACCTGGCGCTGTTGTATCAGAAGGTTCCCGCAGCCGAACGTAAACAGCGCGTTGCTGAAGTTCTCCAGCGTGTCGCCATCGACCATCGTGCTGGCCATTACCCACAACAGCTCTCTGGCGGTCAACAGCAACGTGTGGCCATCGCCCGCGCCATTGTTGGCAAACCGCACCTGCTGCTGGCCGATGAACCAACCGGTAACCTGGACACTGCCAACGGCGATGAAGTCATGGGCCTGCTCAAAACCCTCAACCACGAGGGCACCACAGTAATCATGGTGACGCATTCGGAACACTACGCGACTTACGGCTCGCGTATTGTGCGCCTGCTTGATGGCGCCATTGTCGATTCTGACGCGCAAGTTTCAACTGAAGCCCTGTTGTAACCCAATTAATCGACAATCAGAGTTCAAAGCGATCGAAGTTAATAGCCATCGGAGTTAAAAGAGAGTGCCATGTATACCAATTATTTTCTGACAGCACTGCGCAATCTGCGTAAACAACCCGCATTCACTGCCATCAAGATACTCAGCCTGACCCTGGGTCTGGTGTGTTCCATTCTGGTGATCATGCATGTGCAATACTCCTACAGTTATGACAAACACATACCTGACTGGCAGAACATCTACCGTCTGGTAACCAGCTTCACAACGGATCAGCGACTGCACACCGGTATCGTTTCCGATGCTTACGTACCGCCACTGGTGCAGGATTATCAGCAGATTGATCTTTCCGTACGCATTCTGGAAGGTAATGGCATGTTCTCCCGCGGAGAAGAGGCCGCCAGCAACGTGTTTTTATGGGTAGATCCACAGATCATTGAGCTGTTCTCGTTGGACTTCCTGCAGGGTGATCCGCAGACGGCGCTGACGGATACCAACACCGTGGTTTTGGACCAGACTACTGCACGAAAATACTTTGGCGATACCGATCCAATTGGACAGGTGTTACGCATGGACAATCTGCTGGATTTACGCGTGACAGGTGTGATTCGTGACATGCCAGGCAATACGCATATTCAGTTGCCTGCAATGATTGCGATTGCCACGGGTCAGCAGATGTTTGGGCAACAGTTCATGAACAGCGGGGTCTGGGCAGGCTTTAATGGGACACGTGCCTATGTGCGGCTCCCCGGTTCTGCCTCTGCCGATGCCATTAATAAGGATCTGGCAAATTTCGTGCAACGCAATGTGCCCGAGCAGCAGCGTGATTTCGTCACTCAGATTGATATCAGTCTGGAACTGGAACCGCTGGCTGATATTTATCTGTCGCCTCGGCAAGCGTCGTTCAGCGCAAGTGGCAGTAATCGTGTGCAGGTACTTACCGGGCTGGTCATCTTTGCCATGCTGATTCTGCTGACCTCCTGCATAAATTTCGGCAACCTGTCACTGTCGCAGGCGCAGCAGCGTGGCAAGGAAATTGGCGTACGCAAAACGCTGGGCGCCAACCGGGCGCAGATTATTACGCAATTCCTGTTCGAGTCCGTGCTGCTGACACTGATTGCGTTGCTGGTGTCATTGCCGCTGGTGTATCTGGCCATTCCTGTGTATACCGCGCTGACGGCAACCGGATTCACTGCTGCGCTGTTGTTGCAGAGCAGCACACTTATCTGGCTGGTACTGTTTGTGTTGCTCACGGGCTTGTTGTCCGGCCTGGTGCCTGCCTTGACCTTGTCGCGTTTTGAGGCGGTGCTGATGATCAAGGGCTTGTCGAGCAAGGGCAAACTGAGTCGATACGTGCGCTCAGCCATCACGGTTTTACAGTTTTCACTGGCGACAGCGCTGGTGATTCTGGCTGTTGGCATTACGGTACAGATCAATCACTTGAGCGACATGGAACTGGGATTCAATCGCAGCAATCTGGTTGTGCTGGACAGTCGCTACAATCCACGCACACCGGATGAGTTCAATTACGAAGCACTGGTAAACGAGTTGCGTGATAATCCCGCCATCATCAACGTGGCCCGAGCACAGGTGCCTCCGCCCAGCACCGGTGGCTACAATCCAGCCCGACGCCCGGAGTGGCCAAACGAGGATTTGCGTCCCGTGAGTCATTACAGCGTTGATGAGTTCTACCTGGACACCATGCAATTTCAGTTGCTGGCAGGTCGCAATTTCTCGCGTGATTTCATGGTCGATTATATAGTTCCTGGACAGCCGCCGGTCGAAGATCATGCCTATGGTGCCATCATCACGGAATACGCCGTGTCGAATTTCGGATTTGGCACACCGGAGGAGGCACTGGATCAGGAGTTATTGATCAATGATCTGCGGGTGCGTGTTGTGGGTGTCATCAGTGATTTCCGGCTGGCAGGAGGCATGGAGGATGTGCTGCGCTCTACCAGTATTCTGCGTGCCGTGGATGGCCCGGCACGCTCCCTGCTGGTGCGTATTGACCCGGCCCGGCAAACGGAAGCACTGGCGCATATCGATAGCGTCTGGGCGGTGCATCGTCCGGATGTGCCGATCAATCGCACCTTCTACGAACAAACCTACGAGCAACTAATCTACGAAGACACCAATGGCATCAGTATGGCTTCTTTGTTCGCGGCTATTATTACGATCAGTATTGCTGCACTGGGATTGTACGCACTGGCATTTTATTCCACGCAGCGGCGCACCAAAGAAGTCGGTGTGCGTAAAGTGCTGGGTGCCAGTTCAGCATCGATCATCGGTTTGTTGACCTGGGATTTTGTGAAACCTGTGTTGATTGCCTGTGTGCTGGCTATCGTGGGCGGATACTTTGCCGTGGATTATTTCTTCGCGCAGTACTCATCACGAGCAGAATTGCCATTGACGGCCTATTTGCTGGTGACCCTGGGCACAGTGCTGATTGCCGTGCTGACGGTTGCGCTGCAATGCTACCGCACAGCAAGCTCTGATCCGGTGTTGTCTCTGCGCTATGAATAAGCAACGGATTCTCATGTGCCCAGTTTCGCTGGCGGCTACACGTCTGCCGCCTGCAACAACTTCCTCAGCTGCGGGAACAACACCGGGTTAGCGATAAGAATATTTTCATTATGGAATACCGGGTTGACACCAGCAGGCACTTCTTGGAAATGGCCGCAGGTGGCACCGGCTTCTCTGGCTATAAGCTGAGCCGCCGCGAAATCCCAGACACTCAACGTCTCGTAATAGCCGTCAAGCCGGCCCATCGCTACCCAGCAGATATCGAGTGCGGCAGAACCCAGCCGGCGCACATCCGCGCAATTCTCCAGAATCAGTGCCAGGCGTCTTATTAACGGTGCGAGATTATCTTTCGCGTAGGGAAAGCCAGTAGCAATAAGACAGCGACGTAAATCAGTCTGCCCACCCACCCGCACCGGCTCATCGTTTAACCAGGCGCCGACTTCGCGCTGTGCGCTGAACAGCTCATCAAGGAAGGGGTTGTAAACCACGCCGCTGTGGATATCACCATCCTCAACATAGGCGATCGATATCGCCACCTGATAGTGGCCATGCGCGTAATTGACGGTGCCATCAATCGGATCGATTATCCAGACCGGGCGATCGGTTTTGTGCAGGCGACTGATGTCCGGCGCGGACTCCTCAGCCAGAATAATATGATCGGGAAAGCGTGCACGGATTGCTGCACAGATAAACCGGTCGGCACTCAGGTCCGCACTGGTGACCAGCTCCGAGTTGGCTTTAAAGTCGCTGGTGAAGCTGCTGCGTTCTCGCACAATCAGCGCACCTGCATCGCGGGCAATCGTTTTTATAAAATTAAGCATGTTCATGTCCATCAGAAAAGAAGCGTGCCGGCGATTCTAAGCAGGTCAGCGGGAATGTAAACATCAGTGCCACGTTATATACTCCTTAGCCTGTTGAATCATAGTGACAATACGTTGAGTTAAAGGAGATTCCGCCCCGTGATTAAGCACACGGACAAAATCAGCGGCTGGGGACGCTATCCCAGCATGCAGGCCACTATTCTCTCACCGCGCAATACTGCTGAGCTCAGCAATCATTTCAAGAACACTGCCGCTGAATCTTTTCAAGGTATCAGCAGAGGCCTTGGGCGCAGCTACGGTGACAGCTCGCTGGCAAAAAATGTCATCCAGACCAGGCATCTCGATAACTTCATCAGCTTCGACGACAAAGACGGTGTGCTTTGCTGTAACGCCGGCATCAGTCTTGGCACCATACTTGATAATTTCGCAACGCGTGGCTGGTTCCTTCCGGTAGTACCCGGCACACGCTTCGTCACCGTGGGCGGCGCCATAGCCAGTGATGTGCATGGCAAAAACCACCATCTTGATGGTTGTTTCAGTCGCCATATTGTCTCCCTGCGGCTGCTGCTGGCCTCCGGCGACGTGATCAATTGCTCAGAGTCTGAGAATTCTGACATCTATCATGCCACCTGTGGCGGCATGGGGCTGACCGGTGTTGTTACTGATGCCACCCTGCAACTGCGCCGCATCAGCAGCGCATTTGTGAACCAGCAGAGTATCAAAACCCACAATCTGCAAGAGTGTTTTGATCAGATTGAAGCCCATAATTCCGCCCACTACTCAGTAGCCTGGCTCGATTGCATGGCACAGGGAGAGGAACTTGGGCGAGCCCTGCTGTTCCTGGGTGAACACTGCCCCGATGCTGGACGCGATGAACGCAGCAAAGGAGGCAATACCGCGCTGAACGTGCCCTTTACCACCCCGGCGATGCTGCTGAATCGTTACAGCATGCGGCTTTTCAATCGTTTGTACTATAAAGCGGCAGGCCAGCCGGGCAGCAGCAGCCGCATCCACTATAAGAAGTATTTCTTCCCGTTGGACAGTATCAGCAACTGGAACCGACTCTATGGCAGCCGAGGCTTTGTGCAGTACCAGTTTGTACTGCCGCCGGAGACAGCTTATCAGGGCATTCACGAAGTACTCAGCCGGATAACAGCGGCAGGAAAGGGTTCGTTTTTATCGGTGCTGAAAAAATTTGGCGAAACCAATGCCAATCTGCTGTCATTCCCGACCGCCGGCTACACGCTGACACTGGATTTTAAATATGAAGCTGATCTGCTACCTTTACTCGCGCATCTGGACGCCATTGTGTTGCAATATGGTGGACGACTGTACCTGGCCAAGGATGCACGCATGAGTGAGACTGTCTTTAAAAACAGCTATCCACGCTGGCAGGAGTTTGCCACTGTGCGTGAAAAAATTGGCGCCACCGGCGTGTTCACCTCCCTGCAATCACAGCGTCTGGGAATTTGATCAGCAACGTTCACAATCACAAACACAACTAAAAAACAGGAAGTGGATTTTGCAGACCATCCTTATTATCGGTGCCAACTCAGCTATCGCGAAAGCACTGGCCCGAATTTATGCCGAACGGCAAGACCGGATTTATCTGCTGGCGCGCAATGAAACGGCGTTGCAGGAACAGAAAAAAGACCTCGAAGTGCGCGGCGCGGGCTCTGTTGATTTTGCGCTGCTGGACGTCAACGATTTTGAACTTCATCAGCAGGCGATAGCTCAGGCCGTGCAGACTCTGGGAAAAATAGATCTGGTCCTGATCTGTCACGGCAGCCTGCCGGACCAGACCCGCGCAGAACATGACTTTGAACAAATCCAGCATGAATTTAATACCAATGCCTTAAGCGTCATCTCGCTGTTAACCATTTTATCCGAGCAAATGATTAAGCAGGAGCATGGCTGCCTGGCGGTAATCACATCAGTCGCTGGCGATCGTGGACGACAGTCGAACTATATCTATGGCTCGGCTAAGAGTGCGGTGTCCCATTATCTTGCCGGTCTGCGTGGCGCCCTGCATCCCCACCATGTCCATGTGATCGATATCAAACCAGGATTTGTCGATACCCCGATGACTCAGAACATCAAAAAGGGTTTCCTTTGGGCCCAGCCTGAAGCCGTTGCACAGTCGATTGTCAAAGGAATCTCTGCCGGTAGAAATACCATTTATGTACCCGGGTTCTGGCGCTACATCATGCTGATTATCGGCAGCATACCGGAGGCGTTGTTCAAGCGTTTAAAACTGTGATGGCAGAAGTACGCGCAGACACTTTATACGTTGACCTGGACGGCACGCTGACGTTGACCGATGTGCTGGTTGAAGCCTTTTTAGAACTGATCAAAACGAATCTGCTTTACGTTCTGGTGCTGCCATTCTGGCTGTTGCGCGGCAAAGCTTATATGAAGTATCAGATCATCCAGCGGGTCAGCCTGCGGGTTGACCTGCTGCCTTATAACCAGGAGCTGCTGAACTATCTGCGGCAGCGGAAACAGCAGGGCAGCAAACTGGTGCTGATTTCTGCCAGCACTCAGTCCATAGTCGAACAGATAGCCGAGCATCTGGCCCTGTTCGACGCGGCAATTGGCAGCAGCGTCAGTTCCAATTGCTCCGGCCATCGCAAGCTCGCACGCATTCGGGACTACAGTGGTGATGCGGCCTTCATCTACGCGGGCAATGCCGAGGTTGATCTGCAGGTCTGGCAGCAGGCGCAGGGCGCTATTCTGGTTAACAGCAGTGCTGCTTTGAAAAAAAGAGCAGCTGCCTGCACCGCGGTGATTGCAGTTTTTGATAATAAATACGGCGCCCTGTCCGGCATTATCAGTCGTTCAATCAAAGCCATGCGACCGCATCAGTGGTTAAAAAACACCCTCCTGTTTCTGCCCTTGATGCTGGCACATCAGGTCGACAATACCCAGTTGATCTGGCAGGCAGCCATCGCTTTTATCAGCTTCAGCCTGTGCTCATCGAGTGTCTATGTGCTCAATGATTTGCTCGATCTGTCAGCCGACCGCCAGCATCGCAGCAAGTGCCGGCGCCCATTTGCTGCCGGTGATCTGTCGCCAATGACTGGACTGCTGCTCAGTCCATTGCTGCTGGCACTTGCCTTTGGAATCGCGGCCCTGTTGCCATTTGAGTTCATGCTGATACTTGCGGTCTATTACCTGTGCACCGGTATGTACAGTTTTGTACTTAAAAAAATAGAACTGGTCGATGTCATCACCCTCGCCACTTTATACACGCTGCGAATCATTGCCGGCGCCGCTGCGGTTTCAGTCATTCCATCGTTCTGGCTGCTGGCCTTTTCGATGTTTTTATTTATGAGCCTTGCCATCGTAAAGCGTTATACCGAATTGAGCTATCTGCGTGAAAGCGGCATCACCCACAGCGCAGGCCGCGGTTATGTGGCGAAAGATCTGGATATGCTGGCGATATTTGGCTGCACCAGTGGTTTGATGTCGGTGATGGTGTTTGCTCTGTATATCAACAGCGATGGTATTCTTCAGCAGTATTCAGCCCCTGAAATCCTGTGGTTTATCTGCCCGCTGCTGCTGTATCTGGTCTGTCGCATCTGGCTGCTGGCCTTTCGCGGCGAGATTGAAGAGGATCCGATAATTTTTGCATTGACTGACGGTATCAGCCAGTCAGTTATCGCCGTTTGCATCGCGCTGTTGTGGATGGCCAATCTGAACTGGAATCTGATTTAGCGAGGCGCTGGCAGGGATTGCTGTGTAAGCCGGGCGGCTACGAATTTACTGACTGCTTCAATCTGCTCAGCGCTTAGCATCGCAGCCATCGGTGGCATCTCGACACCGCCCTGGCTCACCGAGCGGATAATTGCCTCAACATCTGTCAATGTACTCAAGGCCGGGCCCGCACCGCGACTCCCTTGTCCAGACTCACCATGACAGGCTGCACAGGTCTGCGCGAAAATTTCCGCCCCCTGCCGCGCCTGTTCTGCGCTGATCAGCTCACCATTGTTCGGCCCGTTCCTGATCGCCATCGGCGCGGTGACGATTTGATTTACCGGCGTCGAGGCAGCGTTATCCGCCTGCCTGCATCGACCTGGCCCAGCCGCACAATCCGATAACGCCAGAGCAATTAATTCGGCAGGATGCTGCGCACTGGCAATCGCCATCACGATATATTGTCGCCCCTCATGCATATAGGTCATCGGCGCCCCGCTGACTTTTTCCGGTAGCTCAATTTCGGCAATCACGTCACCGTTGAGTTTGTCATAGGCACGGAACATTCTGCCGCCGGGGTCCCCACTGAGGTTGCCGCTCTCCGCCATGAACATCAGGGTTTTTGTAGCCAGCGGCGAAAGCCTTACCAGCGGGTGTCCCATATTGGAAAAATCCAGACCCAACCCCTGCAGATCCGGATGATTGCGAATGTAATCTGAAGCCGGCCCGATGCCTCTGGACCAGCGATGTTCGCCGGCATTCATATCCGTGCCGGTTATCACACTCCAAGGTGGCCGCATAATTGGCAGCCCTCGTGGTCCGGCAATGGCTCGGCTGCTGTCGCGAAGAAAATTCCAGTCAGTCAATTCAGGGTCAGGATCACTGAGCGAACCAATCATCGGTGAGTTACGCACCGGCACAAACATCATCGCAGTTTCGGGATCGAAGGCGGCGCCATTCCAGTTGGCGCCGCCCTGGTAACCCGGATTCACCCAGGTGCCGATGACGCCATCACGAGCGCGGCTCACCGGTGTGTACATCGGGCCACGCACAAACTGCTCAGCAATCGCCAGTGCTTCCGCACGCAGTTCCGGGGTGAAATCGATCAGATCATCTTCGTTATAACCCTGCGGATTATAGGGCGGTGGCTTGCTCGGAAAAGGCTGGGTTGGAGAAAGACGTTCACCTGGCACGTCTCCCTGAGGAACTGCGCGCTCTTCAATCGGCCAGACCGGCTCACCAGTGACCCGATCAAAGACAAAGGACATGCCCTGTTTGCTTAGTTGCGTTACTGCTTTTATGGTAACGCCATTGATCAGCAGATCATGCAAGATGGGAGCAGCAGGCGGATCGTAGTCCCAGACATCGTGATGGCTCAGTTGAAAATGCCAGATCCGTTCACCGGTGGCACCATCAAGGCAGACAATACTCTGCGAGAACAGATTGTCACCCAGGCGATGTCCCCCATAGAAGTCATTGCTTGGCGCCTCCACCGGCAGATAAATATAACCGGTCTCCTCATCGACACTCATCATTGACCAGACCCCGGTATTACCCGTGTACTGCCAGGCATCGTTCTCCCAGGTCTCATTACCGAACTCGCCTGGCTGAGCAATGGTGTGGAACTTCCAGATCATTTCCCCGCTGCGTGCGTCGTAGCCACGAATGTAACCCGGCGTGGCTTGTTGATTGGGCGCGGTGATTGCACCAACCACCTGCGCCACTACCACATTGCCGACGACTGCCGCTGGGGACGATGAGCCCACAAAGGGAACTTCGCGGGTGTCCCCTGCATCCAGCAGGTTCTCACTCAACAACACATAACCGTGGTTGCCAAAGGCTGGATCAGCAAGACCGGTGCGGGCATCAATCGAAATCAAACGTCCATCCAGCGTGTTGTGATAAATGCGCTGCTCCACCCCATCAGTCCAGTACGCCAGGGAACGACTGCTGAGTCCCAGTCCGCGCCCGGAAATGTCTGGCGGATCCGGAGTGAATCGCCATATCTCCTGCCCTGAGGCGGGATTCAAAGCGATTACCTGATGCTCTCCTGCGGGCGTATACAGAACGCCGTTTATCATCAGTGGAGTGGCTTTCAGATTGCCATCGGGACGACCCCGCAGCAGCGGAGCCGACCAGCGCCACACCACTTCGAGTTGATCGACATTGTCCCGGTTGATCTGATCGAGAGCGGAATAGCGGGTGAACCCGTGATCCCCGCCCCAGGTATGCCATTCACCGTTCGGCGCGCCATACTGGGCAACTGCGGAGGCACTCAGCAGAATTAATACCAGTACGGTGAACAGTTGTGCGGTCATTAATCGCAGGCTACCTGACAGCCTGTTTCTGATTTTTGTTTTTTGCATCAATCTCTGACTCGGCTCATCGCAATATGATGAAAGCGCAGATGCTCCTCAATAAAACTCGCGATATAGAAATAACTGTGATCATAACCAGGGCGGCTGCGATAGGTCAGCGGATAATCATTATGGCGCGCAGCCGCCAGCAACAGTTCAGGTTTCAACTGCGTCTCCAGAAATTGATCAGAACTGCCCTGGTCAATCAGCATCGGAATGTGATGGTTAACATTGGCAATCAATTCGGTCGCATCATATTGCCGCCAGAGCTGTTGATCTGCCCCCAGATAAGCAGTAAATGCCTTCTGCCCCCAAGGGCTTTTAGAGGGAGCGCAAATGGGTGCAAACGCAGAAACAGAGCGATAACGCTCGGGATTTCTCAGCGCCAACACCAGGGCACCATGCCCGCCCATCGAATGGCCAGCAATGGATTGCATGGCCGGATCAAAACGAAAATTTGCCGCCAGCAACGCCGGCAGCTCATCAACAATATAATCGTACATTCGATAATGCCGTTGCCATGGTGCCTGCGTGGCATTCAGGTAAAAGCCAGCACCGAGACCCAGATCATAAGCACCGTCAGGCGCCTCAGGAATCTGTTCACCACGCGGACTGGTGTCCGGTATGACCATCGCCATACCAAGCTCTGCGGCCATGCGCTGGGCGCCAGCCTTGTGAACAAAATTTTCATCGGTCCCGGTGAGGCCGGATAGCCAGTACAGCAACGGAATACCGTGCGGCGACAAAATGGTATTGGTTGCCGAGGGCAGGAATAAAGAAAATTTCATGCTGCAATCCAGTACCGCCGAGTGGTGCTCAAAGCGCAACTGCTCGCCGCCAAAACACAAACTTCCAGCAATTTTATTCATCGCCTTTACCTCAGTTAAGTGTTTATCTGCTCAATTAAGCGCTTTCGCCTCAACGATATCCTGCAGCTGTGTCACTCCCTTTTCAAGCGCCAGTTTGGCTTCCTGATCCTGCGATACTTTCGATAATACGAAATAAGCGGTACGGGCAACCTGACGCCAGCTTGGATTTTCCGGAAGTTTATCCAGCGCCAGATACCGATTCATTGAACGCGTGCGCAGGCGACCATTATCGATACTGATAGTCCAGATGCGACTCTTTTCTGCAAGCTCAATGATTGACTCGCCGGTGATTTTTTGCCAGTAGTACTGGCAATCCTGCATCAGCTTTACCAGCGTCTCCCGGTACTGCAGATCATCATCTGGTTTGTCTTGAATGGCATCAGATATGTGCTTGATAATTTCGTCAACGTTGGCGAGGTCGTCAAAGAGATGTTTATGTTTTTGCAAATCTTCCGGCGTAATCTGATTCAGATAATCGCGCAGCAAATGCGTGCGCTCAACGTTCTTATTTATCTCACTGATGATCTCCGGCAATGAGCTGGTACTCAGCTGGACCACGTCTGTCTCTGTCTCAGCAGCGCGTGTATTGAACAGCAGCAGGAACAGCTCCTGCTCAAGGCTCAGCGCAAGAATACAGACAGTTATTGTTCCTGCGCTTCCTGCCCCCATGGTCAAATCAGAATTACAGGCAAACTCAAAATAACTGGTATCACCGCCGGTTGAAATATTCTGTTCATCGAAGGGAAATTTAAGCGCGCTGGCAAGCGGCTCAGATAACTCTTTTAATTTTTTGTTAAAGATATTCAGTGATTTATCCTGAAAATCCAGCTCTTTAACACCGAACAAAGTTTCCGCTGACTTGTTCAGATGGATGATCAGCCCACTCTCATCAATGCAAAGCATGGCGTCACCTGTAACATCCAGCATTTTTGCAAACCTGTTTTCGCGTTCACGCAGATGCTTTTCGTTTTCCTGATACCTTTGAAGCTGCCAGTACAGACGCTGATTTTCCTGCTTCATCTCCATCAACTGCAGTAATTCAAACTGCTTATTGACTCGTATCTTCAGCTCTTCTTTGCTGAATGGCTTGCTGATGTAATCATTCGCACCAACGCTCATGCCCTGCACAAGGTCTTCGACCCGATTTCTGGCGGTGAGAATAATAATCGGCAATTCATCAAGCCGGTACTTTTTCCTGATTTCCACACAAAGCTCAAAACCATCCATAATCGGCATCATCAAGTCGGTAATGATTAAATCCGGTCGTGTAGTTTCAATAATTTCCAGCGCCTCACCTGCGCTCAGGGCAAGCAGCAGTTCATAATCAGGTGCCATGTGTTCCTGCACTATCCGCAGGTTCAAATATTCGTCATCGACCACAAGTATTCTGCGCCCTTTGCCAGAGACAACTCGCAAGCCTTGTTCTGAGTTCGCTTCCCGCTCGTTGCGTCGAGTCTGAATTGGATCTGCCAGCTGCATCATCGCTGAGCGCTTTTCGGCATTCTGCTGCTGGGTACTTTCTTCAGGCACAGCCGATTTGAACTCGCTGCCGCTGACCATCGGCAGTTCAAAATAAAATGTCGATCCCATTCCTTCAGCGCTATCCAACATCAGGTCGGCACCATGCAACTGCGCAAGCTTATGAGTAATAGCAAGCCCCAGTCCAGTGCCGCCCTGCTGACGCGATTCTGCAGAATCCACCTGGTAGAAGCGCTCGAAAATCTTCTGTTGCTCCTCCTCGGCGATACCAATACCGGTGTCCTGCACTAAAACGCGCGCATTACCCGCCTTGATTTCTATCTTCAAGGTGACCGATCCTTTCACGGTAAATTTAATCGCATTGGAAACCAGATTGAACAGTATCTGCTGCAGACGATCCTCGTCACCGTTTACCATCACTGGCTCATTAGGATAACTCTCAAGCAGCTGGATTCTCTTGATGCCAATGAAAGGCCTGGACATGCTCGCAATCAGCTTACAGATTGCTTTCAAATCAACAGTAGAGCGATGCAGTTCAAGGTTTCCGTTCTTAATTGCCGAAACATCCACTACATCATTGATCAGATTGGAAAGACGCTGGCCACTCACTTTAATCATCGTCAGGGTTTCGCGATCGCGGGCAGACAAGACTGTCTCATTCTGTCCAAGCATAATATCGGACAGACCAATAATCCCGGTCAGTGGCGTTCTTAATTCATGAG
>Ga0209491_10002312_pt1 | contig 34251 bp, 21 predicted proteins | sample BON02_FD_187213 | JGI IMG/M metagenome (GOLD analysis project Ga0209491, IMG submission 187213) | Freshwater microbial communities from Lake Bonney liftoff mats and glacier meltwater in Antarctica - BON-02 (SPAdes) (version 2) | ecosystem: Environmental > Aquatic > Freshwater > Ice > Glacier... | reverse complement strand
CCCCCCGTTTCCCCGCACAAACAAATCAAACAACACAAAACAACAGAACCTCACCGCCGCCTGGCGCCAGCACTTTGTGCTCGAGGAGTCGATGCTCGAGGTCGAGTGCCCCGCCGTCACGCCAGAGGCGGTGCTGCGCGCGTCCGGGCACGTGGACCGGTTCACGGACGCCATGGTCAAGGATGAGAAGGTGCGTTGGCTGGTGTTGTTGTTTTTGTTGGCGTTGGGGGGGTGGGGGGGCGGAGGGAGAGGATTTGGCGCGAGGGCGCGTCCCCGCACGAAAAGAAAAAAAGAACGCTGACCGCAACACACACACACACACGAAAAACCCACCAAGAAAACCCACCATTAAAAACAACAGACGGGCGACTGCTACCGCGCCGACCACCTCCTCGAGGCCGCCCTCGAGGCCGCGCTCGAGGGCCGGCCCATCAACAAGCCCCCGCCGGGCGCCAAGAAGGCCAGCACCAACGAGACGCCGCCGGCGCCGCTGGCCGGCGAGGCGCGCGCGGCCGCCATCGACATGCAGGCGGTGAGATTTGTTTTTTCTTCCTTCCCTCCGCCGCCGTGCGCATCGATGCGCTTGCGGGCGTGCCGAGCAAGGTTCCACCCCTCTCGCCATCCGAAAGACCCATCCACCCCCCCAAAAAACCATTTGAAAACGACCCTCAAAACCAAAAAAAACAATCGTCACAAAAACAAACCGAAAAAAAAAAAAAAAAGCGCGTCGGCGAGCTCGGGTGCGCCGAGCTGGGCGCCGCGCTGACCCACTACGGCGTGCTGGCGCCCGACACGGGCAACGCCGTGTCGCAGCCGTTTCCCTTCAACCTGATGTTCCGGACGAGCATCGGGCCGCGCGGCGACATGGTCGGGTACCTGCGCCCGGAGACGGCGCAGGGCATCTTTGTCAACTTTCGGTGAGAGAGAGAGAGAGGACACGAAAAAAAGGGGCGCTCGCGCTTTTTTTGTTTTTGCCCTGCCGCGAGCGGGCGGCGGCTGCCTTTTCCTGCCCCCTTTTCCTGCCCCCGTTTGTCTCGCCGGGGCGTAATCACCCGCCAGCCTCTCACGGCGCCCAACACCCTTCCCACGATCATATAACCACGACGGAAACAAACAAACAAACAAACAAACAAACAAACAAACAAACAAAAAAACAAACAAACAAACAAACAAACAAACAAACAAACAAACAAAAAAACAAACCACCAAAACGCAAACAACGCAGCGACCTGCTCTACTTCAACGGCGGCAAGCTGCCCTTTGCGGCCGCGCAGATCGGCAACAGCTACCGAAACGAGATCTCGCCCCGCGCGGGCCTCCTGCGCGTGCGCGAGTTCACGCAGGCGGAGATCGAGCACTTTGTCAACCCGGACGACAAGCGGCACCCCAAGTTTGCGTCGGTGGCCGGGCTGGAGCCGCTGGTTGAGTTTTTTATTTTTTGGTTTTCGGGTTTTTTTGGCCGTCTTCTTCTCGGCCCGCCGCCGCCGTTTTTTTTGTACGAGTCGTTTTTTTTTGGGAGGGGGGTTCCGCCCCGCTTTCTTCACACAAGCCCCCTCGGAACATCACCTCACCCTCGCACTGCCGCCACACAACAACCAACCCCAAACAACAACAACAACCACAAAAACAACAACACCGACAACAACAGCTCTACGGGCGCGCCGAGCAGATGGGCCGCGAGAAGAAGGCGGTGCCGACGGCGCTGGGCGCGGCGGTGGAAAAAGGAATCATCGCCAACGAGACGCTCGCCTACTTCATCGGGCGCACGTGGCTGTTCTTCGCGCGCGTGGGGGTGGACCCGGCGCGCATGCGCTTCCGGCAGCACCTGCAGCACGAGGTGGGAGTGGGATGGGGCGAAGGGAGGAAAAAGGGGGGATTGATTGATCGTTCGTTTTCTCGGCGTCGTTGTCTTCTGACGCCGCCCCCCCCCCTCCCCCTCAACCACGAGAAGGAAAAAAACCCAACCATACCTCGCCCCGACAAAACAAAACCAACCCCCACACCATACGTGACACCTCCATACAAAACAAACAAACAAACAAACAAACAAACAAACAAACAAACAAACAAACGAAACAAAACAAAACAAAACAAAACAAAACAAAACAAAACAAAACAAAAACGTCAGATGGCCCACTACGCCGAGGACTGCTGGGACGCCGAGGTCGAGACAACCTACGGGTGGGTCGAGTGCGCGGGCCTGGCAGACCGCTCCGCGTTCGACCTGACCGCCCACAGCGCCGCCAGCGGGGTCGACCTGAGCGCGCACGAGGTCTACGGCGAGCCGCGCACCGTGGAGTCTGTCGTGGTGGCGCCCAACAAGCGCGAGGTGGGCGTCGCGTTCAAAAAAGACGCCAAGGCGGTGTGCGACGCGCTCGAGGCGCTGGACGAGGCGGCGGCCTTGACGCTGAAGAGCGAGCTCGGGGAGGAGGGCGGCGGCAAGGGCAGCATCGACGTCCCGGGTGTCGGGCGCGTCGAACTCACCTCGGCCATGGCGTCCGTGTCGCGCCAGACCAAAAAAGTCAGCGGGCGCAAGTTTGTTCCCAGCGTCATCGAGCCGTCCTTTGGCATCGGCCGCATCCTCTATTGCGTGTTCGAGCACTCGTTCTACGAGAGGGCGGCGACGGCAACGGCGATCGCGGCGGGAGAGGAGAAGGCGGCGACGGGCGGCGGCGCCGCTGCCGCTGTCGACGCGGGCAAGGACGCGGTGCGCGCGGTCTTCCGCTTCCCGCCGCTGGTCGCGCCGATCAAGGCGGCCGTGTTCCCGCTGCTGCAGAGGGGGCCGCTCAACGCGCGGGCGCAGGCAATCTCTTCGGCGCTGACGCGCGAGGGGCTGTCGTCGCTTGTCGACACGACGGGGGTGTCGATCGGGCGGCGGTACGCGCGCACGGACGAGCTGGGCGTGCCGTTCGCCGTGACGGTCGACTACGCGAGCGTGGCCGGCGAGGAGGGCGGCGAGGAGGGCGGCGAGGAGGCGGGCGGCGAGGCGGGCGCCGCGGACGCCGGGTGCGGCGCCGGCGGCGGCGACGAGGCGGCGGCGGCGGCGGCGGCGGCGGCGGCCCCTGGCACGGTCACCGTGCGCGAGCGCGACTCGATGGCCCAGGTGCGCGTGCCCTGGGCCGAGGTGGCGCGCCTGCTGCGGCGGCTGGTGGACGGCGAGGTGGCGTGGGAGGAGGTGGCGGCCACTTACCCGGCGCAGGCGGCCTCGTAGAAAAGAGGGGGGGGCGGACGGACGAGCGAACAAACGGGGCGGCGGCGGCGGACGAGCGGGAGGGAAGAAACTGAACCGTTTGCCTGATGCGTGTGAGACGTTTTTGTTTTCGTGTGTGTGATGATGCATCATGCGCCGCGGATCGCGTTATCGTGGGGTCTCGTTTCCGGCGTCTGCGCCGAGCGGGGGGACGGGCTCCGGGGGAGGAGGAGTTACACGGGAGAACGATTGAGAAGCGGACCGCTGACCCCCATGCTCGAGTACTTCACGCGCCTGCTGTACCCTTGGCTGGCGGCGTTCGAGGCCGCCACGCAGGCGCACAAGGACAAGGCCGAGGCGGCCAAGGCGCTCAAGCAAGCCATCGCCGCGCTGGAGGCGGCGCGCGGCGCCAACAAAAAGGCGCGTCGCGGCGACGCGGCGACGCGGCGACGCGGCGACGCCGACAGACCGACCGCCCGCCCGCCGCCGCCGCTGCCGCCGGTGCCGCCACGAGACAAAACGGCTCCTCCGCCCTCCCCGACCTGAAACGATCATACGCGTTACCCAACCCACGCCAAAGGGCTCTCCCGCGATCCCCTGGATTTCTGTCCTGTTCCACGCGAAACCAAGAGGAAGAGGAAGACGGTTGCCCGAAAAAACCGACCGACAAAAAACAAAAACGCCCTGCAACAGCAACCAAACGAGAGGTGCGCCCAGAGCCGACGAGATGCTCTAAAGGCGCAGCTCATCTTCCCCCAGCGGCGGGTGCCCGTCTCTCTTTCCGTGAACGAGAGGGGGAGGGAGCCGTTGCCGTGTAGAGGGAGGAGAGACAGACAGTTTCATCGTCCTTCCTCTTCTCTTCTTCTCCTCCTCTCGCGGATGCCGATCTGACGCAGCGTGCCCCCGGTGGGCATGACCTGCTGCATCTCGCGATCCATCTGGCGGCCGCGGGCACTCTTTTAGAAGAGGCGGAAGAGTGCAAAAACTTCGACTTCCAAAAAAAGGAGGAGCTGGTCGGGTTTTTTTGTCCGCCATCTCTCACGACCCCCCCATCACACGACCACCACCACCATCACACCAAACCACAGGCGCGCGTTGGAACCGGGTCAGGGGGGAGAGCGAGAGAGCAACAAACAGCATCAAACAAAAAACAAAAAAACAAAAGACGACGACGTCGATGGCGGCGCTGCTGCGCTCCCGCCGCGCGCCGGCGCGCCCCGCCGCCCGAACCGCGGCGTCGGCGCTGCTGCTGGCGGCGTCCGCGGCGCTGCTGCTCGCGCTCGCGGCGCCCGCCGCCGCCGACTCGACCGCCGGCGCGTGGGCCCAATGCGGCGGCAGCGGCGTCGACGCCCCCTGGGCGGGCGTCGGATGCCCCGCGGGCTACTCCTGCCAGCGCCTGGACGAGTTCTTCTGGCGCTGCGCGGCGGCCAAGCGGCCCCGGCTCGCCCGCCCGCAAGCGCCCGCGCCGTCCTCCGGCGGCGGCGGCGGCGGCGACGTCAACCTGGCCGAGATCCTCAAGGCCCTGGGCCCGCGGCCCAGGTTCGCGCAGCCCCCGGCCGACGGCGCGAAGGAGGAGGACCAACCGTCCCAGCCCGCCGCCGCCGGCGAGCCCGCCGGCGCGCCCGCCGGCCCCGACGGCGCGCCCGGCCCGTCCTCCGCCTCCGCCTTGGCATTCGGCACTGCCCCCCCGCCCCCCGCGCCCGAGGTCAAGGTGGCCGACTGGGGCCAGTGCGGCGGCCTGGCCGGCTGCCGCACGCCCGACCGCCCCTGCGCGCAGAGGCAGTGGCCCGGCTACTCGTGCGGCCAGGGGTTCACCTGCACGCGGATCGACGGTTACTGGTTCCAGTGCCGCGACGACCAACTAGCCGTGAAGCAGGCCAAGGTGGAGCAGAAGCGCGAGGAGCAGCTGCAGGCCAAGAAGGACGCCGCCGAGCAGAAAAAGAAGGAGGAGGCCGAGGCGCCGCCGCGGCCGCCGCCCCTCGACGGGAGGAGCGCCGACGCCGAGCCGGCGCTGCCCGAGCGCTCGCCCGCGCCCGCGGCCCTCGACGACGACTTTGCGGCCACGACCCCGGCCGAGAAGCGGCAGCAGGCCGCGACCGCGGACCAAGAGCAGCAGCAGCAGCAGCAAGAGGAGGAGCCGCTGCCGCGGAGGAGCGCGCAGAAGAAGCCGCCGCCGCCGCCGCCGCCGCCCGCGCCCGCCAGAGAGGAGGACTTTCCCCCCTTGTTCCCCTCGCCCTCCCCCTCCGCCGTCGAGGAGGAGGCGATGCTGACGCCCGCCCCCGAGGAGGAGGAGGGCGCGCAGCTGCCGCCGCTCGCGCCCGCGCGCGCCGCTGCCAACGCCACCGACGGCGAAGAGCCCGCGGCCGCCCCGCTGCTCGTGCCCGGCGCCCTCGCCGGCAGCGCGGGAAAAAACGCCTCCACCGCCCCGCCGCCCCCCGTCGACGTGGCGCTCGAGTACCCGGGCGTCACGCGCGCCGAATTTTCCTCCCTCTACGCCAACGGCTCGCTGGCGGCCGTGTCGTCCGTCTCGGGCGTGGCCGGCGACGACATCGCCGCCTCTTACGGCGGCGCGCGGCGCCTGCGCCTGCGCGCGCTGCTGCAGGCGCCCGGCGGCGGCGGCGGCGTGCTCGCCAAGTACGCCCTGTCCGTGGTCGACGCCGCGGCGTCGCGCGCGGCCCTGGGCCGGCTCGACAGGGCCGCGGCCGACGGCGGCGCCGGCTGGAGCGAGGCGCTGCTCGCGAACGGCGTGCCCTTGTCGCCCTCAGTCTCGGTCAATGGGCGGGTGTCCGTGCCGCCGCCGCCGCCGCCGCCGCCGCCCGCCGCGAGCGCCGCCGCCGCCGCCGCGCCCAAGGGCGGCCTCTCCACGGGCGCCATCGTCGGCATCGCCGTCGGCGGGGCCGTGGGCCTGGCGCTGCTGGCGGTGCTGGCGTGGTGCCTGTGCTGCCGCGGGGGCGGGCGGTCCAAGAAGGCGCCGAAAAAGGCGGCGGCCTTGGCCCCGGCGCCGGCGGCGCCCGTCGTTCACTCGGCTTACCGCGACGACGTGGAGGCCGGCGGCGCGCCGCGCGGCGGCGCCGGCACGGGCAAGGCGGCGGCGGTGGCGGTGGGCGGCGGCGTCGCGGCCGCGGGCCTGGGCGGCGCCGTGGCGACCCGGGGCCCGCTGTCGTCCGCCGGCGGCGCGCAGCAGCCGGCCGAGGTGTTCCCGCGCTCGTTCGTCGTCAAGCCGGAGGAGAGCTCGGCCTCGGGCGACGAGGCGTCGCCGCGCCGCCGCGCGCACCCGGCCGCCGCGCGCGGGCCCGCCGCGCCGGCCGCCGCCGCCGCGGTCGCGACCGGCGCCGTCGTTGGCGTCGGCGCCACGGCCGCCGCCGCCGCCGCCCGCGCCGCGCCCGCGCCCGCCGCCGCCGCCGCCGCCGCGCCGGCCCCCACCAGCACGTTCGCGTCGCGCCTGCCCTCGCTGCGCATGGGCGGCGGCAACGCGCCCTCGTCCGCCGGCGGCGGCGGCACCACGGGCGGCGGCGCGTCGGCCGGCGGCGCCTCGCTGGCCGCCGCCGCCGCCTACGGAGGCCTGCCCGCCACCCCCACGGGCGTGGCCGGGGGCGCCGACCTGCAGGACGCCGGGGAGGACTTTGGCACGCCCCGCTCGGCTTCGTCCTACGCGTCGGCCGGGTCGCGCGCCGAGAGCAACGCCTCGTTCCAGTCGGCGCGGACGGCGGCCACAAACGCGACGGGCGCCACGGCGGCGACGGCGGCGACGGCGGCGACGGGAGGGACGTTCCGCTTCGTGCGGACGACGGCGACGACGGCGACGGCGAGCACGTACCCGCGCGCGTACGCTCCCGGGTCGCCGAGCGGGAGCGACGGGACGCCGACGGCGGGCGGGCTCGGGCCCGCGGCGCCGGCGCCGCCCGCGCTGCCGCTGCCCAAGAGGAAGTAGGAGCGCGGCGATTAAAAAAAAAGAGGACGAGTTGGTTTTCTGAGGCTCTCGCCTCGCGACGCGCGGCCGATTTGCCTTTGCTTTTCGACGGCGGCGGGCGGTTTTCTACGGCGGGCGGGCGGGCGCGCGACGGCGCTGCGCTGCGCCGCGCTCCATTTCTTGTGAGGAACCCCACCCCTTATCGTTCAAATCTTGCGCGTAGGTTCATCATCATCAACACAACAGCTCGCGCACCACACCCAAAATCAATGTAATCATCTTGCCACATCCCCGTTGCGCTGAACCATCCGCAAACAGGCCATGATCGGGCGGCAGCGGCGGCGGCGGCGGCGACCCAATCGACGGGGGATGGGGAGCGTCGGTCTCCCGCGACGCTCGTGCCAACGCGTGCATGTACCGCACGTGCGCTCGCGCTCCCTGGCAAAACACATCTGTCGCACTTGATCGAACACACAATCACGACGAGCTGCTCTCTCACGGACACGAAACGGTCTGACCCCCTTTCGGGAGATAGGGGCTCCTCTCTTGTTCACGCGCGCCTCTCGACGACCTATTTAAAGACCAACAAGGACGGCTTGGTGCCGACCTGACGAAGGATGTCGGGGCGCCGCCTCCTGGCGCTCGCGCAGCGCCTTCGCGCGCTCAACGTCGGAGGAGCGGCGGCAGGACCCGCGGCCGCGTTGGCGCGCGCGTCGTCGTCGGCGGCAGCGGCAGGGCCGGCGACGCCCAAGTCCCGCGCCGCCGCCGCCGCCTTCGCCCCCCTCCTCCCCCACCGCCGCCTCGCCTGGACCGACAGCAAGGGCTACACCCACTTTGGCGAGCGCACGCCCCTGGCCGTCGTCGGTTTTGGCGGCGGCGGCCCAGGTGGCGGCGGCGGGCGCGGCGGCGCGGGCTCCCCCCACAGCCGAATCATGGCCGGCGCCGCCGCGCTCGGCGCCGGCTCGCTCGGCCTGTATTGGTGGCGCTGCCGCGAGACGGTGCCCTTCACGGGCCGCCGCCACAGCGTCATGTTCGTCTCGCCCGAGATGGAGGCGTCGATGGGCCGCCAGACGTTCGCGGAGATCCGGCGCGAGGCGGCGTCCCGAAACGCGCTGCTGCCCGACTCTCACCCCGCGGCCCGCCTCGTCGCGCGTGTCGGCGGGCGCGTCGCCGCCGCCGCCGAAACCGCCGGCGAGGGGCCGGGCGCCGGCGACGCGGGCCACATGCGCGGCCTGGCTTGGGAGTACGCGGTCGTGGACGACCCGCAGGTGGTCAACGCCATGGTCGCTCCCGGAGGCAAAGTGGTCGTATACACAGGGCTGCTGCGGCTTGTTGGGGGCAACGCGGACGAGCTGGCGGCGGTCCTGGCGCACGAGGCGAGCCACGTCCTGTGCCGGCACCACGCAGAGCGACTAGGTCGCGCCAACTTTGCCGCGCTGGCCAACGTGCTCGCGCGCTGGCTCCTGGGCGTGCCCGTGCCGGGCGCGGTGGTGGCCTTGGCATTGGTGCTGCCGCACTCGCGGGCCAACGAGCGCGAGGCCGACGCGGTGGGCGTCCGGCTGGCGGCGCGGGCGTGCTTCGACCCGGCGGCAAACGTCCGGATGCTCAAGAGGCTGGCCGCGGTTGAAGCGCGTGGACAAAGCGGCGGCGGGGCGGGCGGCCTGGCGCTCCTGCGGACCCACCCGCTGACGGCCGAGCGCGTGGCGGCGGTCGAGGCGCTGCTGCCCGCCGCGCTCGCCGAGTACGAGGCGCGGTGCGGCGGGCTGCGGGCGGCGCTCGGGGACCGCGCGTGGGGGTACGCGGCGGCGGCGCCCGGGCCGCTCGGGTGAGCAGGGAAGAGAGAGGCGGGGGGCAAATGCGGCGGCGTTGTCAACCGACGTCAAAAATAAATGCGTCTCGAACGACAAAGAAAAACCCCGCACAAACAACCTTGCCCCTCTGGTCCTCCCCCCCTTCTACTTCTTCCCCGTGCTCGTCACGTTGAACTTGAAGAAGATCACGTCCCCGTCCGCGACCACGTACTCCTTGCCCTGCTGCCGGCACCTGCCCGCGGATTTCACCGCCACCTCGGTCCCCAGCTCTTTCAAATCGTCGTAGGAAAACTGCTCGGCGCAGATGAATCCGCGCTCGAAGTCAGTGTGGATGGTTCCCGCCGCTCCCGGCGCCTTGGTGCCGCGGCGGATCTGCCAGCACTTGACCTCGTCGCCGCCCGCGGTGAAGAAGTAGATGAGGTGGATGGCCTTGAAGCCGGTGGTGACGATTTTGGGGAGCGCCGAGGGGGCGCCGGCCTCGAGCGCCGCCTTGGCGCGGTCCTCCTCGGGCAACTCGAGCAGGCGCTCCTCGAACGCGCCGCTGAAGGGGATGATGGGGTCGCCGCCGTGGGCCTGTTGTTCGTTTGACGTTTTTTGTGGGTGATGTGAGCTTTTGGGCAATAGGACAAAGCAAAGAAGAAAAAAGACTTTAAATTTCACCGTCTTTTTTCAGGGCGCGCGCTCGCCCGAAAAGACGAACAAGAGGAAAAACAACCAAAAAAGAGAAACAAAACAAAACAAAAACGGAAACCAAAGCCCGCACCTTGACCCACTCGAAGATCTTGGGCAGAAACTTGTTCTTCTTGCGCGCGTAGTCCTTCTCGCTCACGTTGACCAGGTAGACCACCGGCTTGGCCGTCAGCAGCTGCCACCCGTTCAAGACTTCGATCTCGCGGGCCGTCCACTCGCCGAGGCGAACGTCGCGCCCTCCCGCGGGCGTGCCGGCCTCGCCGTCACCGGCGGCGCCGCCGTCGGCGACGGCGCCGCCCTCGGCCTCGCCGACGCACCAGGCGCGCACCTTCTTGGCGCAGTCGAGCTCCTCCTGCTGGTCTTTTTTCAGCGCGGTGCGGGACTTGACAAAGTCGTGGATGATGCCTGTGTTTGTTTTGTTTCGGGCGTGTGTGTTGTATTTTTGTGAGCGCGCCGCAGCCCACCGCCGCCGCCGACGCCGATGGCCCCGTCGCCCCCCCGTCGCCCCCCCGCCCCCCCCCCAAAAAAACTGCCGCCCAACCGAAAAAAAACTCAACCGTCCAGCCGCTCCACGTCCTTGGCCCGCAGCTCCGCGTGGATGATGTCCAGGTCGCTCACGGGGTCGATGCGGTCCTCCACGTGCGTCACGTCCGGGTCCTCGAACCCGCGGCACACGTGGAAGATGCCGTCGACGGCGGAGATGTGCGAGAGGAAGGCGTTGCCCAGGCCCTCGCCCTTGGCGGCGCCGCTGTGATGTTGTTCGTTTTGTTTTTGGTTTTTGTTTCGACGGAGACCAGACATGCGGTGATGGTGGGTTTTCGGGGGCAGAGATCGTGAGCGTTTTGTTTCGGGGGCGGAGAAAGAGAGAGAGCCTCGGCGGCGGCGGTTGCGGGAGGTTGGGAGCGGGCGGGCGGGGATCCGGCGGCGACCGGACGATCGAAAAACAACGACGACGCCGACGACGCAAAAAAAAACGACACGCACCGCACGAGCCCGGCGATGTCGCAGATCTCCAGGAAGGCGGGCACCTGCGACTTGGGCTTGTACACGCCGCACAGCCAGTTGAAGCGGTCGTCGGGCACGTTGACGCGCGCCTGGTTGGGCTCGATCGTGCAAAAGGGGAAGTTTTCGGCGGGCACGCCGATCTGTTGTCGCCCGGTCAATTTTTTTTTGGTTCATTTTTCAGTTGGTTTTTTGGTGTGTTTGGTGGGTTTCTGGTGGGTTTTTCGAGCGAGTTTAGCGGGGGGAAGGGTGTTGGAAAGACTCGAGTCGAGCGCGCAAAAGGGGTGAGCAAGGGGTGCGTTGCCTGCTGCCGTCGCTGTTGTTGTTTTCGGGTCGACCCGCCCGAAGGGTCGGTCGGCACTGTTTGGTGCAGCGCGCGGGGCGTCGCCCGCCCGCCGTCGCTCGCCCGCTCCCGTCGCCGCTGCCGCCGCACCTTTGTGAGCACGTTGAACAGCGTGGATTTGCCCACGTTGGGCAGCCCGACGATGCCCATCTGTTGGTTGTGTGTTGCGGTCGTGGCGATCGTGCGTGTGAGTGAACAGAGGTGGGGGAGAGGGGAACCCCCTCTGCGTCTGGCCTCCCCTCACCTTCAAGTTGGTCTTGAACCGGCCCAGGATCGGGCGCTCCTTCGGCCCGTCGTCCTTCTTCTTGGGCGCCATGTCGTGCCCGTGACGAGTACGGCTGCTCGCTGTGCGCCGGCCGCTTTTGCTCTTGGGGCGGAAAGGAGAAGAAAGGGGCGGCTTGCTGGTGTTTGGAGTTTGGTTGCGCGCTGGTCTCTGGTTTGCTTGTTTGCGACGAGGCGAGGATGTTGAGATGATGATCGTACGTAGACGTGTTTGGTTTGAGGCAAAGGCGCGGCGTATTGCTCTCTTGCTGCGTGGGCGGTCACTGTCGGTTGCTGGGCTCCCTTCATCGCCGAGACTCTCGATCGCAATCGTCCAATCCGTCGCGGCGCGCGCGCTACTTTCCTCGCAATACGACCCACCAACGAACGATTGTGAGCGTGCGGCCCACCCCGGGAAGCACAGCGACAAACGCAATCAATAAAACGTTCGTGAAATGGAAGAGGGGGGCGATGGGGGGCGACGCGCTCTCCTCCTCGGCCGCTGCCGCCGCAGGCGCGTCCCTTCCGCCGGGTCTTCTGCCACCGGGGCCGCCATCCTCGCGCAAAACAAGACAGAGGCCTGCCTCACCGCCCCCCGGTCGGCGGCAAAGACAGGCCCAGGCCCGCCGCCGCCTCGGGCGCCCCTCGGCGGCCGCCGCCGCCGCCGCCGCCGCCCCCCGCCGCCGAACCGCCGCGCCGCCGCCCGCCCGCGCCCGCGCCCTCGTCGCCGCCCCCGGCGCTGCCGCCGCGCGCCGCCGATGACGAGGGCGGCGGCAGCTCGTACAAAACCTCCGTCCGGACGACGTACTTGGTCCCGCGCGACACCGCCGACCCCTCGTGCACGAGCGCGCCGGCGGCGTCGCCGTGCGGGAACACGAGGACGCTGCCGGCCGCGGGCCGGACGCCGCGCGCGTGCAGGCAGGGCGAGCCGTCGAGCGCGGGCGAGAAGAAGGTCGTCGCGCCGCCGGCGAACGGCCGGGCGCCGCCGCCCTCCTCCCCGCCGCCGCCCTCCTCCTCGCCGCCGCCCTCCTCCCCGCCGCCGCCCTCCTCCCCGCCGCCGCCGCCCTCGTCCCCCGGCCCCGCCTCCCCTCCTCCTCCTTCTCCCCCCTCCCCCTCGCGCAGGCTGCCGCTGCTGCTGCTGCTGCTGTTCAGGTACACCAGGAACGTCAGCCGGCTCCAAACCCGTCCCCCGCGCGCGTCGAACAGGTACCTCCCCGCCGCGTCCAGCCCGCTCGCCGGCCACGCCCCGTCCACGTGCGGCCGGTAGGCGGCTCCAGGCGAATAGCGATAGAGGCGCCAGCGCGGGTTGAGGCCGGCGAGCGCGCCCCCCGCCAGACTCTGCGGCAAAAAACGCCTGACGCGCCGCCACAGCGGGTCGAGGACCGTGGGGTCGGCGAGCCAGACGCAGCCCTCGGCCGGGCGGCCCTGGGCGGGGGGGAGGCCGGCGGCGGCGGCGGCGGCGCGGCGGGCGGCGCTGCCGCCGCCGCCTGCGGGCACGACCGCGCCGCCGGCGCCGTCGCCGTCGCCGGCGCCGGCATATGCGCCGCCGAGCGGGGCGGCCGAGGCAGAGGCGGCGGCGCCGCCGCCAAAGGCGTAGTCGACCTCGCGCGAGAAGCCGAGGGCGCGGCCCGCGCGCAGGACCTCGCGGCACTCGCGCGGCGACAGGGCGCCGACGAGCACGAAGGCGCCCGGGACGAACGGAACGTCGGCGCGGACGACGGGCGGGCGGCAGGCGGCGGGCGGCCGCCGCGCGTCGCCGTCGCCGTCGCCGTCGCCGTTGCCTTTGCCATTGTCGCCGTCGCCGTTGCCGTCGCCGTCGCCGTTGCCGCCTGGCTCGCCTTCCCCGTCCTCGCCGTCGGGGTCCCACCGCACGGCCGCCCCCGGCGGGTAGGCGCAGATGGGCACAGGCGCCGCGCCCCCGACAAAGCTGTCGGCGCCGCCGGCCCCCGGGGCGCGCGGCACTCGGAAGAACTTTGGCAGCGGGGGGGCGGCGGGGGGCGTTGGCGCCGCCGCCGCCGCCGCCGCTCCGCCCGGCGCTTCCGTTTCCGGCGCTTCCGTTTCCGGCGGCGGCGGCGGCGGCGGCGGCGGCGGCGGCGGCGGCGGCGGCGGCGGCGGCGGCGGCGGCGGCGGCCAGGGCGCGTGGCGGATGACCGCCGCGCCGGGCGCCGCCGCCGCAGCCGCGGCCGCCTCCTGCGCGGCCTGCTCGGCGCTCTCGTCCTTGTCGACGCTGCCGCCGTCGCGCGCCGCCGCCGCCGCCGCCGCGCCCCCGTCGGCCGCCGCCGCGCCCCCGTCCGCCGCCGCCGCCCCCTCCGCCGCCCGGAGCACGCCGCAGATGACGCGCGCCGCCGTGCCCTCGTCGCCCGCCGCGTCGGCGTCGCGCACCCAGCGCTGGATCGCGCCCAGCTTGGGGCCGCGGCCCGCCCGCCGCATGGCCGACAGCAGGGCGCACGCCTCGTCCCAGGCGCGCCGCTCGAGCGCCAACGAGACGGCGGCCGTCCACGCAGACGCCGACCTCGGCGGTGTCGCCGGCGGCCGCTCGGCGCCCTTCTTTTGCCTTTTGTTGACGGCGTGGCCGCTCCCGTGCGCGGGGGCGGCGGCCGCCGCGGCGGCCATCCTGGCGCGCTCGCGCTTGAGGGTCTTGCCCATCGCGCGTACTGGAGGAGGAGGGAGTGGAGGCGGCGCGCGACGAAGGTGAGGCGGGGTGTCGTCGATCGATCGAATCACCGGCGCATCATGATGGCGGGTAACAAAGGCAGCAGCGGTAGTATGATAGGTAACAGGAAGGAGCAGTATTATGAGAGGGTGAGGCCGCCGCAAAACGCGCCCCGAAAGAAACCGCGCTACGGCGCGGCGGCGAGGCGGCACCGGCGCGCGCGGGCGTCGCACGCGGCGAGCGCCGCCGCGTCGGCGCCGCTCGCAAAGGCGGCGCAGTCGGCGTCGGCGGCGCACGCGGGCCCGTAGGGGGCGCACGAGCCCGACACGTGCGGCCCCAGCCCCAGGGGGACGCAGTATCGCGCGGCGGTCGGAGCGGCGCCCAGCAGCAGCTTCCTCGAGGCCCCCCCCTTGCTGCCGCCGCCACCGCCGCCGGCCCTGCCGCCAGAGACGCCCGCCGCCGCCGCCGCCGCCACCGCCGCTCCTTCGCCGCCCGCGCCGGCAGCGGCGGCAGCGCAGTCGTCGTCGCGCGCGCACGCGCAGATGCGCGGCCAAAAGTCGCCGTCGTACTCGAGCGGCGAGGTGGTGCGGCCGCTGGCGCACTGCTCCGGGGCGCCCACCTGCCACCCGATCGGCGCCCCTCCTTCGTCTCCGCCGGGCCCGCGGCCGCCGCCGGCCTCCTCCGCCCCGTTGCCGCCGCCCTTGGCTCCCTTCCGCCCCGCCACCACGCAGCGCCAGCGCGGGTGCTCCTCGGCCCCGCCGCCGCGCATGTAGGCAGGCGGCGGCGCGCAGGTCAGGCCCGCGCCGCAGGGCAGGTGCTGCTGGTCGGCCCACCACCACTGGTCGCGCTCGGCCGTGGCGCCGTTGTCGCGCGCGCGCCACAGGCCGCCGCACAAGGCGCCCACACCGAGCGGCGTGCCCGCGGGCAAGCAGGCGCCGGCGCGGACGTCGCACGTGAGGCCGTCCGGGCACGGCAGGGGGGTGCCCACGACGTAGCTCCCGGCGTAGAGGCCGCAGCGCGGTCGCCGCGCTGCGGCCGGGGGCGTGGTCTGGGAGGCGCGGGCGCCGGCCGCCGCAACAGGCTTGTCGGCGGCGGCAAAGGACGGCGGCAAAGAGAGGACCGTCGCCGCGGCGCAGCAGGCCAGCAGCGCGCGCGCGCGCCGGAGAGGCAAAGGGCGTGGGCGCGCCATGGATTCCGTGTGTTTGAATGTGAGTCAAAAAAGTTGGGGAGGGAAATGTTGTGCGTTCGGGGGAGTCAAAAGGGGGGGACTTGATTGAAGTCCTTTTTCTATAAAAGTCAAAAAGTCTCTTTTCGGAGACGACTCCGGCGCGTCGCTCACTACCGGCCCCCACTTTTGTGTGTCCTCGATCTCGTCCGCGCTGTCCTTTCTGGCGTCGACAGGTTCTCCCTTCTCGACAATGTCCGTTTTATCCGTCCTCGTCCCCGCGCTCGCTGCTGCTGCTGCTGCTGCTGCTGCTGTCCGTCCCGACCCCGAGCTCGCCGCCCGCCCCCTGCTCAAGCGCCGCCAGACGCGCGCGCCTCTCCTCGACCGCGCGCTCAACCGCCCTCAGCTCGCCAAAGTCCAGGGACAGGGCGACGAACTCTTCGTGCGCGCGCCAGCTGCTGAACGCGGTGGGAAGCCGCGCGGCCAGCTCGGCCTCCTTGCGCGCGGCGACCGGGAAGGCGTGCGACACCGCGATCGGGAGCACGACGGGCGCGTACTTGGGCAGCATCGGCGCGCCCGACGCCAGCAGCTCGCCGATCAGCCAGCGGCACCTCTCGTAAATGTCATCGGCCTCATCTAAGCCGCACTCTGTCAGTTGTTCAGCGATCAGATCGACAGCGCTGAAACCTTGATGGCCAAACACAGAGCGCCGCGTTTTGGCAGACGAGCGCCGCAGGATCTCCTGAAAGACCGGCCAGGGCTCGTCGTCAAGCCACATGCTGTAATCATCGGTTCCGCAAGCCTCGATCAGGGGCGTGCGTCCGCCGGTGTCAATGATGTCGACGGAGGCGCCTCGGTCAAGCAGCAGCCGAACCAGCGCCGGCTTACCGCATGACAAACTGCCAAAAAGCGCCGTGCAGCCGTCTTTCGCGCGAGCGTCGACGTTCGCGCCCGCGTCCAGCAGCAGCAGTAGCAGCATCGCCGCCGTCTCCGTTGCGTCCGCGATAAAATCATAGCAGCAATGCAACGCGGTGTAGCCAGATTCGCCGGTCTCGTCGACGGGCGCGCCCGCCTCCTCGAGCAATAAGCGCGCGAGGCGCACCTCGTTGTGCGCAGCTGCCACCATCAGCGGCGTGTCCCCCTCGTTGTTGAAGACGCCCGAGACGCGCGCGCCCGCTGCGACGAGCAGGCGTGCCGCGGCCAGCTCGCGCCCCTCCTCGTCGCGGTCGTGACGCTGAATGAGCCAGAAGATTGGAGAGTTGTCGGCCGAGTCCAGCGCGTTGGCGTCGGCGCCGCCCTCCGTCAACAGGACCTCGAGGCAGCCGACCTGCACCGGGCCGCAACGCGCGGCGGAGGAGGGGTCGACCGGCGTCGGCGCGAGGCAAAATTGGGCAAGGGTCGATTTGATGGGTAAGCCCGAGCCCGAACGCGGATCCCACTTGACATCTGCTTTGGCGGTGTGCCCCTTGCGCAGCAGCGCGCGCACGCTCTCGACCTGGCCGTACGCGACGCAGACAGCCAAGGCGGGCAGACGGCCGTCGAAGATCCCTCCGACGTCGGCGCCGGCCTCGACCAGCGCGCCGACCAGGTCGCCGCGCCTCTGGCGGTGCGCGGCCTGCAGCGGTGACTCCTCGACGCCTTTGTGGTTGACGGCCTGCGCGCGCCGCTGCTCGTCTCCTTGCGCGCACAGCTCGATCACGCGCCGCACCTCCTCGGCGCTCTCGCCCGCCGCGACCGCGCAGTAGACGCGCCCGCTGCATTCGTCCTCAGCGGCGGCGGCGCCGGTGTTGCGGTCGCTGACGCCAAAGCCGCTGCTGCCGCCGCCGTGCGCTGCTGCCGCCATGCTTGTCGGCGAGGGTGAGAGGGGCTCGTTGATGATGCTCCTGGGATGGGGAGAGCGGGCAAACAAGGCGGATTGCAAGAGAGGGATGAGAGAGCGTTTCTCTCTCTTGTGTTTTGGAGGGAGGAGGAGCGAGCGAGCGGCGACGCAATCGACGAGAGACAAAATTGCTTTCCAAGAGCTGTGACGCTTGTGCGGGAAGCGGATGGGGGAGATTGTTTATCGTTGTGAGTGTTGATGTGTGAGAGAGCGCAGGCCGCTTCTTGCTGGCGATAAAGAAGGAGGGTCTGGAAAGGAGTTGAAGCCGCCGCCGCCGCTCCCTCTTCTTTTCGTCGCTTGCGCCGAGCGACCGAGCGGCCGACGAAAGAGAGAGAGAGACGGCTGCCGCGGCCCCGCACCCCCGCCCTGGCTCTTCGCTCGTCGGTCGCTCGCGCGCCCTGCCATACTGCCTCCGCAAGTGGTTGTGTCCTCCCCCTCCTCGCTATCGCTAGCGACCTCGGGTGCAGACGCCTCCGCAAGCCGTCGCGAGAGCCACGCCACGCACGGCGCCCCTCTCCTCTCGACCGAGCGCGCGCGCGTGCGCTCGGACGCCGACGCCGACGCCGACGCGGCGACGACAGGCGACGCCGATGCCGGAGCCGGCGCCCTCCAGTCTATCGGTTTTTTTTCCTTCTTTTCTTATGGTCGACTGACCAGCCGCTAGACCTATGTGTGCAGCGCGTACGCACCCCAACCTGCGCGACCACCTCAAGCCCTCTCCCTAGGCCGATTGTCGCCCCCTTTGCCCTCGCCAACGTTGGCTGCGGACGCGCCCGTTCCTTCTTCCTAAAAAAAAAGCCCCCCTCGTTACGCCGAGTCGTCGCCGTCCCCGTCGCCGTAGCTGTACCGCACGCCGCTCGTCTGCCCGACCAACCGCCACTTGGGCCGCAGGTCCTTCTCGTCGAGCGGCTCGTACTCAAAGTAGCCCTCTGCGCCCCCTTTCAGCACCTTGATGGCGGTGTACCCCCCAGGGGCGACGATCTCCTCCCAGATGAGCTCGGAGCGCTCGAGCGAGTCGTCGCACACGAGGATGGCGCGCGACATCTTGTTTGGGAATGCTTTCTCGAACATCTGCTGGAAGCCCTTGCTGCGGACCACGTCTCCCGAGCGCAGCGTGACGAAGAGCGGGAGGTTCTTCCACCACCACTTTGCGGCCTCGGCGTTCTCCTCGGCCATGCGCACGTCGAGGACCACGTAGCCGCGGTCGTCGACCAGGCGGCGCACGTCTTTGGGCTCGACGTAGGCGACAGCGAGCTTGGTGTCGGCTCCGGCGTCGGCGGCGCGCACGGCGACGGCGGCGCGGCGGCGGCGCGGGGCGGCGGCGGCGGCGGCGGCGCGGGCGGCCGGGGGCGACGCGCGGCGCGCGACGGCGCGCGGGGCCTGTTGGGTGCGTTTGTGTGTGGGGGAGAATGAGATTGGAGTGGGGGGCCAGACGGGTGAGGGAAGCGTGGAAACATGAAGGGGCGCGGCACCCGCCGGGTGCTCTGGGGCGGCGAATTGGGCGCCGGATTGACGCCCAGGCCAAGGCGTCGTGTGGAGACCGGGCAAAGTGTCCCCGCGCGCCATCGCTGAGCGCCCGGCGCGCAAGTTTGTGCGGCGCGCCGAGCCCCACTTGGGAGCCCAGGGGGGAAGCGAACGACCAATCGAACTCACGGCGGAGCGAGCAGAGAGGGCCATTAGTGCTAGCTTGGGTTCGATGACGCGCTCGATTGAAGGGGTGGCGAGACTGGGGCTGCTCGCGGAGAGGTAAGAGGCTGATGGCTGATGGCTGGGAGGAAGGAGCTGGATTTTTTGGTTCTGCCTCTCTCTCCACTTCCCCCCCCTTCTCTTTTTTTCTCGCGTTGAATCGTGGGCCTCTCCTTCCAAGTCGCCAGAACCGAAGCCCCTGACGAGTCCGCGCGTCGAGACCGGCGGCGTTGCGAGGCTCCTTTGTTGTAGACACGCGTCATCATACACACTGTGTGCACAGAAAGAACAAGCGAACACAACAACAACACGTTGGACAGCTCTGCCCGTTTCAAAATGACCACACATGCGTTCGCCTCCTATTTCCTGTCGGAGCACCTGGCCGACTGCTCGATCGTCCTGCGCGCGGTGACGCCTGCCTCCGTCGCCGCCGCTGCACCTGGGGACAAAAACACCGACAAGGCCGCGAAGGCGCCGCCGCCGTCGAAGCGCCTGAGACTGTTTGGCGCGGCCGCCGAAGCAGCCACCGCCCCTCTCCCCCCAACAGCTGTCCAGCAGGAGCAGCGCCTGCCCGGCCACGCGCTGGTGCTGGAGAACGCCTCGCCCTTTTTCCGCGCCGAGCTCGACCGCCTCGGCGAGAACAGCGGAAAGGGCGGCGCCGGCGCCGGGACCGCCGCGCCCGCGCCAGCGCCCGCTGCGCGCCGCGCGACCGCCGCCCTCTTTTCGGCGCTGTCGTCGGCCGTCATTGGCGGCAGCGCGCAGGCCGCCAAAGCAAGCGCCAGGCCGGCCACGTTATCATCGTCGCGCGAGCTCGTGCTGACCGTCCAGCCGGGCCAGGTCGAGGCGGCGCGCCTGGTCCTGGGGTTTATCTACGAGGGGCGCCTGAGGCTGCCGGCGGCGCCGCCAAGCCGCGCGGCGGCGGCGACGGGGGCGGCGACGGCGTCCCCGTCCGTGGCGCTCGTCAAGGAGGAGGAGGAGGGCGACGGCGCGTCGGCCGTGGTGGGCACGCCGGCGTCGGCGGGCGAGGGCGGCGGCTCGGGCAGCCCCGCGCAGCTGAGCGACGACGACGAGGAGAACGACGACGACGCCGACGCCGACGCCGACGAGCAGCAGCAGCGCGGGGCAGGCCCACCCCGCGCCCGCCCGGCGGCGAGCGACCGCCTCGAGCGCCGCGCCGAGCGCGCGCGCCGCCGCGACGCCGCCTTCTCGCGGCAGCGGCTGCTGGTGCACGCCCTCTCGCTCTCGCTCCGCTGGGGCGTGCGCGGCGCGGCCGACGCCTGCCGCGACGCGCTGCTCTCCCTGCCGCTCCCCGCGCTCGACTGGCGCACCGTGGCGCTCGCGCTGGAGCTCGCGCGCGACGAGCGGCGCCGCGTCGAGGCCGCGGTCTCGGGCGGCGGCGGGTCCAGAGCCGACGCGCGCGGCGCGCCGCCCCCTCCTCTGCCGGCCGCCGCCACTGCCGCCGCCCCCGCCCTTGCCCGCCGCCCCCACCTGACCCCGCTCCCGCCCCCGCCACGCCGCAGCCTCGCCCCGCCCATGCCCCACGCCGACGCCCCCCTCAACGACGTCGAGCTCCGCTGCCGCCGCCGCCTGCGCCTCGCCTTTGGCGACCTGGAGCGCACGTGCGGCGAGGGGCGCCGCCGGGCCGCCTTTTGCGCCCTGCCCGTGGAGGCCGCGGTGTACGTTCTGTGCGACGCGGGCGCGACCGCGTGCGGGGAGGCGACGGCCCTGTGCCTTGCGGACGCCTGGGTCCGGTCCTCGGCGGCGGCGGCGGCGGCGTCGCAGCAGCAGACCCACGAAGAGCGCGAGCGGCGGCGCCGGGCCGACGCGCTCGCGCTCTCCGGGGCCGTCCGGCTCCCGCTGCTGCCGCCCCTGCTCCTCGCGACCGCCGCGCCCCGCGTCCCCTGGCTGCGCGAGGCCATCGGCTCCGCCGGGTTTGCGCGCGTCGCGGCCCTGGCCGCGGGACTGGGCGACCCCGCGGCCGCGCCCGTGCTGCGGTCGCAGCTCCGCTCGGCGCCCGCGGCCTGGCTCGGCGCCGCGCGCCCGCTGCCGCCGTGGTCGGGGGGCGGCGGCGGCGGCGGCGGCGGCGCGCGCGCGCCGTTTGCCTCTGGCATTACCGAGGAGGAGGAGGACGGAGGAGAGGAGGGCCAAGGCGGCGGCGCCGCCGGACGCGCGGCGGCGAACGGGGACGGCGCGTTCTGGAGCAGCAGCAGCAGCAGCGACGGGGGGGACGGCGACGAGGACGACGACGACAACGACGCCGACGACAAGGACGACGACGACGACGACGACGAGGAGGAGGAGGGGGACGAGGACAGGGACAGGAGGGAGGAGGCTGGCGAGCGGCCGCACCCCGGCCGCGGCCCCCGCGCCGGGCCCCCCCGCCCCTCGTCCGCCGCCGTCTGGGCAATTGCGCGCTCCCACGCCCTCCCGCCCCGCGCGCCCGCCGGGTCCGGGCCCTCGCTGCTGATTGATTGGCGCCCGAACATCCGCGCGGTCGAGGCCGCCTTTCGCGCGGCGGCAGGAGCGGGGGCGGCGGCGGCGGCGGCGGCGGTGGGAGCGGCGGCCGGGGCGGGGGCAGCGGCGGGGGCGGCGGCGGCTGGGGCCGGCTCGGGCCTCGGCGGCGGCGGCGCTGCCGGCGGCCCCGGCGGCCCCAGCGGGCTCAAGCTGCGCTCCCGGCCCGTCTTCTTCGCGGGGTGGTCGTGGAACCTCGTCCTATACTTCCAGCCGCACAGCCCTCCGCCGCCGCCCCCCGCGGCGGCGGCTCTTCGGGCGGCGGGCGGCGGGCGGGGGGCGCCGGCGGCGCCGGCGGCCAAGCGGCGGCGCGGCCCGGCGGCGGCGGCGGCGGCCGGGGGCCCGGCGGCGGCCAGGGCCGCCGGCGCGCGGGGCGGGAGCGCCGCGCCCGCGCCCGCCGACGGCGCGCGCGCGGGCGGCGGCGGCGGCGGGCCCGGGCGCGCGGCGCTGTCGGGTTCGCAGCCGCCGCCCCCGCAGGGGCGCGGCGGCGGCGCCGCCGCCGCCGGCGGGGCCCGCAAGCGCCGACGCGCCGACGCGGACGAGGAGGAGGAGGACGGCGGGGAGGACGAGGGGCGCGGCGGCGTCGGGGCTGCCGGGGCCGCCGCCGCCCCCGGGCAGCCGGGCCCGTGGTGGTGCGCGCGCCTGGCCCTCGAGGCGGCGCCCGCCCTCGCGCTCGACCCCCCCTCTGCCGAGGGCGGCGGCGAGGACGCGGCGGCGGTGGCGTTTGCGGGCGCCCTGGCGGCAAGAAGGGGCAGCGGGGTGGCGCCTGACGGTCGGCGCGGCGGCGAGGACGGCGAGGACGGCGACGGCGGGAACGGCGAGGGCGGCGAGGCGTGGCGCGAGCTGCGCCTGCCCCCCGGCTCGTTCCTGCGCGGGGGATGCTGCGGGCGCGGCTGCGACACGGGCTTCCGCGGCTTCTTCGGCGGGGGTTCGGCGGCGTGGGAGGGCGGACGGGCGCTCGAACCATTCATTCACGGCGGCGGGGGCGGCGGCGCGGCGGCGGCGCGGCGGCCGCAGACGGCCGACACGACGGCGACGACGCCCGCGTCCGAGCGCGGCGGCGGCGAGAAGGCCGGGTACCTGCACCTGCGCGCGCGCGTGTGGGACGTGCGCTGACAGCAGAGCGGGGCTGCGGTGACGGTTGCACAAAGACGATTGCAAGCGGAAGGGAGGCGCCTTTAACCCCGCCCGACAAAAACCAAAAAGAAGGACAAAGCGCCCGCAATCCGCGACTTCAATTTTCGCTCGCTTAAATCGTCGTGTTTCTAATACGGGGGCGGAGAAGCGTGAGAACATCTCACTGAGATGTATAGAGAAATCGTTGCGCTCGTGTGTTGGTGGTGGTTCTTGTTGCGCGCCTTTCAGGCGCGCGTGCGCCTTGTTCATCCTCACTCCTCGCGCGGCGGCGACCTGTCGGTTTTATTGAGTTTTAGTTTTCGAGGGAAGATTGCTCCGCGTCCGTCGTCGTCCGGCGGGCGGGGGCGGGTGTGTCCGTGTGCGTTTGTTTTCGACATGGGGGGGGCCGGGCACCGTTCCGTCCGAGAGACAAGGGAGAGAGAGAGGATGAGAAGTGATGAGCGCCCGATCGCGAATAGGGGGACCGATGCATGTTTGCGGGAGAATACCAGGAGTGAAGAAAGGAGATTGCGCGAGAACGGGCGAGCGCCCGAAAGGGCGAGCGAGAGCGAGCGGGCGGGCGAAAGGGCGCCGCCGCAAGGAGCGGGGGGGGAAAGAGTGTGCTGTGTTTTTTCTTTGCGTTCCGGTGACGTGGCCCTCTCTCTGTCTCTTGCCGAAGCCGTCCGGAGAATGCAAAAAGAGGGGACTCCATGACACGGGCCGGGGCCAACCAAACAACGATTGTTGCGTTTTGCGTTTCTGCGCAGCGGGAGAAGAAGCCGCAATCGAGCTGCTCAGGCCGCCGCCGCCTCTGCCGCAAGGGGCGCCGTCCGCTCTCTTTAGAGGTTTGCGCCGTTTGGTTTTGTGTGTGCGAACGCGCCCGCGACCCGAGAAAAACAGGAGGACCAAGGGGCAAGACCGCGAACCCGCGACGGCAATACGACGGATGAGAGGGGAAGTCGAGCGTGAGGAGGGAGGACGCGCGCGGCTGAAACCAACACGGAATCGGAAATATGCGCGGACGCGCCGCTAAAACGAGAAACGGGCAAACAGACGCGAGCGAGGAAAGACCGGCGCGACAAAAAAGAGAGGCACAAAACACACGAACTCACCGGCTCATCGAGCGTGCGTCGCGGACGTCGCGGCCGTTGGCGTCGCGGTGGTGGTGCTCGGCAGGGCGGCCGCTGGCGTAGCCCCCGTCCAGGTCGGCGACAATCGTCGGCGCGGCGGGCGCGCCGCCCTCGCCGTGGCCCGCGCTGCCCTCGCGCGGCGGCTGCTGCTGCTGGGGCGGTGGCGGCGCGCCGCCGTCGTCCGCGCCGCCGCGGGGCGGCCCCTCGGCCCCGCGCGGCGGCGTGGGCGAGCCGCGCGGCGGCGGCGAGCGCCCGCGGCGCGGCGAGCGCGAGCGCGAGCGCGCGCGGCGCGGCGGCTCGTCGCGCTCGTCGCGGTACCGCCCGCCGCCGCCGCCGCCGCCGCCGCCGCCGCGCCCCTCGCGCCCGCCGTCACGGTAGCCGCCGCGCTCGCCGCCGCCGCCGCGCTCGTCGCCGTAGCCGCCGCCGCCGCGCGGGCGGTCGCGCCCGTAGCCGCCGCCACCGCCGCCGCCGCCGTAGCGGTCCCCGTCCTTGCCGCCGCGGTCGCCGTACCCGCCGCCGTACCCGCCGCCGCGCCCGCCGCCGCCGTCATAGCCGCCGCCGCCGCCGCCGCCGCCGCCGCCGCCGCCGCGTGTCGACTCGCCGTCGTAGTCGGCGCGCACGCGCCCGCCGTCAAAGTCCCCCCCGTCCATGCGCGCGGCGGCGTCCTTGGCCTCGTCCTTGGTCTCGAACTCGACCACGCCCACGGGGCCGCCCTCGGGGCCGTCGTGCCGGACGTCGGCGTAGGCGGGGCGCGCGCCTCCGCCGTTGTCCCGGACCCAGTCTTTCAGCGTCTGCCACGAGGCGGCGGGCGGCACGCCGCGCAGCAGCACGCGGAAGCGCGGGCCCCCGCCGCCGCGCCCGCCGCCGCCGCCCCCGCCCGCGCCGCCGCGCGCGTCCTCGCGGCCGCGCGCGATCTCGGCGCGCACGCGGCTGCCGAGGAAGCTGGCGCCGTCGCGGCCGCGCGCGGCGTCCTCGGCGTCGCGCGGGTCCTCGAACTCGATAAAGGCAAAGTAGGGGGGGCGGGCCGGGCGCTTGAGGTTGATGTTGCGGATGCGGCCGTACTGTGGTTTTCACGTTGTTTGATGGGCGCGGAGAGGGAGGCGGGGGAGACGGAGCGGGCGGCGGTGAGAGGGTGAGCGGCGGCGGCGGCGAAACGGGCGGCGGCGGCGGCGGCGGGAACTCCCCGAGGCCGACGCCTTGTTTTTTCTGGCGAAGGGGTCGACCGCGCGTCGGCTTGGTGGGCGGTGCAGCCGCGCCGCGCGCGCGCGCACCTTGTGGAAGAGGTCCTCGAGGTCCTCCTCGCGCGTCTCGGGCGGGAGGTTGCCGACGTAGACGCGCAGCGCCATGGTGTCCGTTTCTTTTTGCAGGCGGCTAGGAGACGTGTGAGAGAAGAGGGGGGAGTGTGTGTGTGTGCGAGTGTGTGTTCTTGCGCTCACAGTGACGTGTTCGCGTCGAGGGGAGAGTGAGGCGTTATTGGACGCGCGCGCGCGAAGAGTGAGGATGAGACGAGCGGGGAAGGCATGCACGTTTGAGAGAAGAGGAGGGGAGAGGGAGAGGGGGGGGAGGAGGGGGGAGAGTGGAACCTTTGCGCAACAACCCCCCCTTCCTGCAAGAGGCAGGAGGTCGGGCGACGAAGCGCGGCTTCAGATCAATCCATCACCATCACACCATCTCTCTGTCTCAGTAGAAAGAAGGGGGGGTTTTGCAAAAGAGTCCTCCCTCCTTCAAATCGCCTTCCCCTCTCGCAAGCACCCCAGTCCAAAAGGGCAAACTACTTCCCGCATCCAGGCGGCAGGCACCCGAGCGCGCGCGCGCCGATGTCGCGGCGCGCGGGCGGCGGCGGCGGGGGCGGCGCCTGGGCCGCCGCCGCGCCATCGCCGCCGCCGCTGCTCGCGTTTGCGCGCGCGGCGGGCGTCGGCGCGGGCGTCGGCGGCGGCGGCGGCGCCCGCGCGTTTTCCCCCTCCGGCGCAGCATCGGCCGCCCCGACCTTGGCGCTCAAGGGCGCCGCGCTGGCCGCGGCCGCCGCCGCGTCTGCCGGGTCCCTCTGGCTCGCGCAGCGCGGCGGCGGCGGCGGCGGCGGCGGCGGCGGATGCGGCGGATGCGGCGGCGGCGGCGGCGGCGGCGGCGGCCTCTCCCCCTTCACGGCCGCCGCCGTCGCCGCCGCCGCCGCCGCCGTCGCCCCGGCCCTCGGCGCCCTCACCGCGCGCGCCGACAGCCTCGAGCGCGCCCTCGAGCCCGAAACAGGGCCATTTCCTTCATCCCAATCCCCGGGCTCGTCCGGCGGCAAAAGCGGCGGCGCCCGGGGCAAAAGCGGCGGCGGCGGCGGTGGCGGCGGCTGCCCGCTCGGCTTTGGCGGCGGAGAGGGCGGCGGCGGCGGCGGAAAAAGCGGCGGCGGCGGCCCTGTCAGCCAAGACTGGCTCCTCTACAAGCCGTACGACGTGCCCGTGCGCCCCGTGCTCGCGGTCCTCCACCCGTCCAACGTCGCGCGCATCCTGGGCAAGAACCTCGCCCTGGTCGGCCTGGTGTCGGCCAACCTGTGGCTCTGGGACTGCATCGAGGCAGAGGAGGCCGCGCTGGCGCACGCGCACGGCGGCGGCGGCGACGGCGGGTTCGGCGGCGGCGGCGGCGGTCTCGGCGGCGGTCTCGGCGGGGGGCATCACGCCGCCGGCCCCAACGACGGCGGCCTCCTGCTGCTGCTGCACCCCCCGCCGCCCGAGCGCCCTCCCCTGCCCTCGCCCGGCCCCATCGCGCGGCGCGCGGGCGCCAACGCCGCGCGCGAGATCGCCACGGCGGCGGCGCGACGCGCGCTCGAGGCCGCCGCCCGCGGGACGCTGCCGCCGCGCTGGCAGTGGAAGCTGCTAAAAGAGTTCCGAGACTCGTGCGGCCGCAAGGCGTCCTTCTACGGGGCGGGGCTCGGGCGGGGCGCCCGGGTCGCGCGCTACTTCGCCACGGTGGCGCGCGCGACGGCGCTGGGCTACTGCGCCGAGTGGCTCGTGGCCGTGGCGCTGACAACCTTCGGCGCCGCCCGGGGAGCGTGGCGGGCGGCGCAGGCGGCGCGGCAGCGCGCGGCGGCGGCGGCGCTGGGCGGCGCCGGGCCGTCGCCCGAGCCGCCGGCGCGGCGCGGCGGCAGAGGGGCGGGGGCCTCCTCCTTCGGCCCGGCGCCGGCGCTGCTGGTGCTCCCGACGCCCGAGCAGGAGGTTGCCGACCAGGCGCAGCGGCAAGCAGGAAAGCAGCAGCAGCAGCAGCAGCGGCAGCAGCAGGCGGCGGCAAGGCGGCGGCGCGAGCGCGGCCGCGGCGGCGGCCAGGCCCGCCGGCGCCTGCGGCGCTGGTTTGCCGCCGTGTCGCGGCAGTCGCTCCGCTGCGCGCTGACGTGGCTCTCGGCCGCGGCGGGCGCCGCCGCTCTCGCGGGCCTGCTGGCCACCACGGGCAGCGCCCACTCGACCGCCCGGTGGGTCGGCCTCGCGCAATTCGCGTGCGACGCGCTCGCCAGCAACGCCCTGTTTGCGGCGCTGGGCGAATCCGACGCGGTCGCCGCGGCGTCGTCGGCGGCGGCGCTCGGCGGCGGCGGCGACGGCGACGGCGACGAGGACGACGACGACGAGCACGACGGCGGGGGCGGTGCCTTGCCGGGCGGGGCGCAGCAGCCGCAGCTGGCGCTGCCAGCCGCCGGCGGGGCGCCCTATCCCTGGGTCGAGGCGGAGGAGGAGGGGGTGCTGGAGCAGGCGGTGCAGGCGGCGGCGGTCGAGGCGCAGGCGGCGGACGACGGCGTGACGGTGCCCCCGCCGGCCGACGACACAGGAGGCGACGCCGCCGCCTCTTGATAGAGCGACCACTGTAACGTGTTTGAAGACCTTGTGTCAACGCGGTTGTCAGCCCGCCGGCTCCGAACTCATCCCCCCACGACCGCTCCTCCTCCCTCGCCTGTTTCGGCGAAACAGGAGAGGACGCGAGAGAATCAAACGATCACTCACTCTCTCCCTTTTTGCACATCGCGCACGCGCCATCGCAACCACGCGACTGCACGCAGACGCCAGGAGGGATGGTAGAGGTGGAGGAGGGCGGCGCCCCCGCCGTCGGCGACGAGGCCTACGCCTGCTGGGCGTGCGGCGTCATGGTGCAGGTGCCGCTCGTCCCCGCCGCGCCGACGGCGACGATCGCGCCTGCAGCGCCGACGACGACGACGACGACGCCGCCCAACCCACCGCCGCTCTCACGTCTCGTCCTCGCGCGCGCCTATGCGTGCGGCTGGTGCGGCGCCGTCAACGATTCGGCGCTGCGCCCGACGCACCCGCCTGGGGCGCGCGGGGAGGCGCGCGGCGCTGCCGCTCGGTATCCGGGCTTTGAGGGCGGCGGCGGCGGCGGCGGCAATCAACAAACCCACGACGACGACGACGACGACGACGACGACGCCAACGGCAAGCGGCGGCGACGCGGCCCGCGGCGAGGCACGCGCGCCGCCGCCCTCTCGGCCGCGGCCTTTGCGCTGCGCTACGCCGCGGTCGCCGCGGTCGCCGCCCTGGTCGCCGCCATCGTCTGCGGCGGCGTCGTCTTTGTGCTGCCCGCCCTATACACGCCCCGCGCCCTGCCCCTGAGCTGGCGCGCCTGGCCGCCGCCGCCGCTCCCGCCGCCGGCCGACTCGCCGCCCCGCCTCCGCCTCCACACCCTGCTCGCCCTCTGGCTCGCGTCCAACGTCGCCTTTCACTACGCCGCGGCCGCCTCCGCCGCCCCAGGGGCCGTGCGCCTCTGCTGCCCGCCGCCCGGGCGCCTGCCGGGCGAGGGGCACTACGCGCGCGGCGCCTGGGCGGGCTGGGCGTGGTGCGGCCGCTGCCGTTTCCCGAAACCGCCGCGCGCGTCGCACTGCCGCCAGTGCGGCGCCTGCGTCGTCGACTTGGACCACCACTGCGTCTTCCTGGCGGGCTGCGTGGGCAGGGGCAACCTGCGCGCCTTTTTGCTGTTCCTGGGGTTTGTCTTTGGGGCGTGCGCCTACGTGGCCGCGCAGACGACGCGGCTGCTGGCGAGGGAGCGGCTCGCCGTGGCCGCGGCGCTGTCGCCGCCCGGGGGTGCGGCGGCGGCGGCGGCGGCGGCGGCGGCGGCGCTGTCGGGCGGGGGCGGGGGCTGGGCGTTGGGGGGCGTCGTTTTTGCCGGGGGCGACGAGGCGCGCCTGGGCTCGAGGGGCGTCGCCGCGGGGTGGCCGCCGCCGCCGCCGCCGCAGCCCGCCCTCGCCCTGCCGCCGCCGCCGCCGCCTGCGCGGGGATGGGCCGCCGCCGTCGGGCCCGCGGGCGAGGCGGGCGCCAGGCGCGCCGGGGCTTTGGCGCTGCGCCTGTCGCTCGGAGCGTTTTCTGCCTTTGCGGCGGCGCCGGCGCCGCTCCTGGCCGCCTTTTACCTGCTCGCGCTGGCACTGGCGTCGATGCTGGGCACGGGCGTCCTGCTGTCCGGGCAGCTGGACTATTTGTCGCGCGGGACCACGTACGTGGGCGAGCTCAAGGCGCAGCAGCGGCAGCAGCAGCAGCAGCAGCAGCAGCAGTGGGGGACGAGCGGGGACGGCGTCGGCGGCGGCGGCAGAGGCAGAGGAAGGTGGGGCGGGGCGGCCGCGGCGGCGCGGCGGCGCGGGCGCAGGCTGTGGCGGGCCCTGAGCGACGTCATGGGCGAGGGCGGGCCCGCCCGCTGGCTGCTGGTGCCGCGCTGGGACGCGCCCAACCTGGCCGTCTTGCCGGGCGCGGCGGCGGACGGCGGCGGCGGCGAGGGCAAGGGGGAGTGAGCACGTGGCGCGGCAGGGGCGGCGGCGGCGGCGGCGGGCGGCGCCGCCCAAATCGTCGCCGTCGCCGCGCCGTATGCATCTGCTTCTTGCTGGTCTGATCCTGGAACAAAAACAACGACGATCCTTTCGTCTTCTCTCTCTCTCTCCCCGCATCACTCGCCGTCATTGCTCTGCTGGAGCTGGAGCAGGCGCATCGACGACGCCAAACCAAAACAGGAGCAAACGACGCCCCTCTTCACCAACGGGCACCAACGTGAAGGCCCCCGCCGATCACGTCGATCGGTCGCTCTCGATCCGCCCGCGTCCCATTCTTCCACTCTTTCAAAGCCCAGCCCCATCCAGCGCGCGGAACCCGATCGGCGGCGCGATCGAAGGAAGAGCGGCGGCCGCTCAACCGCCGGGCCGCGAGCGCGCGCGCCGGCGCCGCTCGTTCGCTCGCGAGCCGCTGTCGGCGCTCGCTGCCGCGGCCCTCCCCCTCTCCCCGCCCTCCCCGAGCTGAAGCCGCGGGCGCGTGCCGACGCCTGTCCACCGCTCTCTCTGCGAACCAAAGAAATAGAATGGAGCGCGTCCGAGCCGCCCTGCGCTCGGCCACCGGAGGCGGCGCCGGCGTCGACCGCGACGGCGACCGCGACGGACTCGGCGGCGGCGGCGCCGGCCTCGCCGGCGGCCTCAACAGCAGCCACAGCAGCGGCGCCGGCGCCGGCGCCTACCCGCCGCTCGCCCCGCCCCCCGCGCCGCCGCCCCTCTTCGCCGCCGGGCGCGCCGCCGCCGCCGCCTACACCCGCGCCGCCCCCCGCCCGTCGCTGCTGGCGGGCGGCGCCGGCGGCCGCTCCTCGTTCGCCACGGGCGTCGAGCGCTTTGGCGTCCAGAGCAAGGGCCTCGCCTACTTCCGCGACCCCTTCCACTCGATGGTGTCCCTGCCGACAGGGCGCTTCTACGCCATGTTCTTCGCGGTCTACCTGGCGCTCTACGTGCTGTTCGCCCTCCTTTACCTCTCCTTCAGCGATCGGTGCATCAAAGGGCTGGAGGGGAGGTTTTCGCACGCGCTATGGATCGCCAGCCGGACGGCAGGTGAGTGCGAGGTTTTTTATCGGTTTTTATCGGTTTTTATCGGTTTTTATCGGTTTTTATCGGGTGCTTGTTGTTATGTGGCCTGTTGTCCGGGAGGAGGGGGTGGTTTCGGACGGGCTTTTGTTTGCGGGGGTGCTTTTGCGAGGGAAGAGATCGTTTGGCTGAAGGAAAGACAACGCGCGACTAATCGAAAACAAAAAAAACTGCCGCGACGCTGCCCTCGTCCCCCGCCCCGGCCGCCATTACACACCAACGAACGCCGAAACACCAACAACACAACACGCAGCCACCCTGGGGTACAGCGACCTGCTTATGCCCCTGCCCACCTGCCCCTGGGTCAACCTGCTCGTCATGCTCCAGGTCATCACGTGCAGCCTAATCAACTTCATCATGCTAGGCCTCGTGTTTGCGCGGTTCTCGGCGCCGGGCAAGCGCGCCCGGTCGATCCGCTTCGCGCGGTACGCCGTCGTGCGCAGGTGGCGCGGGGGCTCCGCGCCGGCGTCCGGCGCGCAGAGCGCCCTGTCCGTCGCCTCGGACGCCGCCGCGGGCCTCGACGCCCAGCAGCAGCAGCAGCAGCAGGGCCAGCAGCATTCTCACCAGCAGCACCAGAATCAGCAGCAGCAGCAGAATCAGCAAAATCACCAGAACGCCCACCACCGGCAGCACCACCACCCCCACCACCACCCACAGCACGAAATCTGGTGGGCCGTCGAGGTGCGCGTCGCCAACCTGCGCAAGCACACGCTCCTGGCGCCCGACGTCCGCATGTTTGTCGCCTCGCTGGACAGCGTCGACCCGGGCCGCTTCGCCCTGGACCAGCTCGAGGTGGAGGCGCCCCAGCGCCAGCTCTTGGCTCTTTCCTTGGGGCTGGCGGCCACCGTGACGCACGTGGTCCGCCCCACGTCCCCGCTGTACAACCTGTCGCTCGCCGAGATGGAGGCCCGGCTGTTCGAGTTGCTCGTATTTGTCGACGGCACCGACGCGATGACCTCTCGCCAGATGCAGGCGCGGCACAGCTACAGCCTCGGGGAGGACGGGGTGCTCGCGGGGCGGGCGCACGCGGGCATGCACCTGGGCCTCAGGAGGGGCGGGAAACTGGGCTTGGACTTTGCGCGGTTTGACGAGACGGTCCCGGAAGAAGAAGGCGGGGGGGGTGGAGGGGGCGGCGGCGCGGTGGCGTCGGGCGTCGAGCTGCGGCACCTGACGTTCCGGCGGCTGGCAGAGGCGGAGCGGCGGGCGGCGGCGGCGCGCGGGGGCGGCGGCGCGGCGGGCGCGGCGGCAGAGGCGGCGGCGCGGGCGAGCGCGAGCGGAGCAGGGCTCGCGCCAAAGCCGCCGCCGCCGCCGCCGGTCCCGGCAGCGTTTGTCGCGGTCGAGATGGCGCGCGCGGGCGCCTCGCCCCACTACAGCGGCAGTAGTGGCGGCGGCGGAGCGCGGCCTTCCGGGGGAGCGGGAGCGGGAGCGGGCGCAGGAGCGCCCGCTGCCCCGCCTGCGCCGCCGCCGCCGACGGCCGCGCCGGCCGCTGTGCACAACCCCTTTGCGCCGCGGCCGCCCTTGCCGCCCTCGAGCGGCGGGGGCGGGGGAGGGGCGAGGAGCGCCGCCGCCCCGTCGTTCAGCAACGTGCACCTCTAGAAATGATGATGATCATGATGATGATCGCGACGACGACGATGACGATGTCCCGTTTCATTCCTACACCATTCGTGATGCAAAGCAAAACAAGTCGACTCGCCTAATCGCGCCCCGCTCTCACGCCGTCGCCGCCGCCGCCGCCGCCCCCGCCCCGTTGTTGTTGGCCTCGGCCTCCTCCCTCTGCCGCTCCCGCCGGCTCACCTGGGCCCACCGCTCGAGCACCCGCGCCGGCTCCCCCTTCTCCTGCGCCTCCCGCGCCATCGCCACCCCCTCCCCGGGACTCCCGGCCACCCCCGCCGCCGCCAAGGCGTACCCGGCGTTGAGCACCAGCGCGTCCGCCACCGCCGACCGCTCGCCAGAGAACGCGCGCCGCAGGATGGCCGCGTTGTCGGCCGCGCCGCCGCCGGCAAGGTCCCCGACCTCGCACCGGGGCACGCCCACGTCGCGCGGGTCGGCCCGGTACCGCCGGATTGTCGGCTCCCCCACGGGGTCTCCCGCGTCGTCGACCGCCTGCTCCACCTCGACCACGTCCGCGGGGCCCATCGGCGTAAGCTCGTCCAAGCCCATCGAATGGACTACGAGAGCCTTGCGCACGCCCAGGCGCGCGAGCGCCCCCGCCATCAGCTCCGACGCCGAGGGGTCGTACACGCCCACGAGCGCGCGCCCGGCCCGCGCCGGGTTCAACAAGGGGCCCAGGATGTTGAAGGCCGTGCGCACCCCCAAGGCCGAGCGCACGGGCCGCACGCGCGCCATGGCGGGCGAGTAGCGCGGCGCGTACATGAAGCCGACGGACGCCTCGTCGACGCAGGCGGCCACGCCCGTCGGTCCCAGGTCCATCGCCACCCCCAGGGCTTCCACCACGTCGGCCGCGCCGCACAGCGACGAGACCGAGCGGCCGCCGTGCTTGGCCACGCGCGCGCCCGCCGAGGCCGCGACCACGCACGCGCCGGTCGAGATGTTGACCGAGCCGACGCCGTCGCCGCCCGTGCCGACGATGTCGAGCAAGGAGGCGGCGGCGGCGGCGCGGGGCCGGCAGCGGAGGCCCGAGGCGAGCAGGGCGCGGGCCATGCCGGCGACCTCGGCCGGGGTCTCGCCCTTGGCGCGGAGGAGGGCAGCGAAGGCGGCGGCCTGCTCGGGGACGAAGGCGTCGGTGAGCATGGCCTGCGGTGTTTAGGGAAAAAAAAAACAATGGTTCGATGGTTCTGGGGGAATGGGGGGGCGCGTGTGAGCGGGACGGAGCAAGAGCCGCGGGCGACGACGGCGACGGCGACCGACGGCGCCGATCGACGACGACAAAACGCACCTTGACGGTGCCCTCGGCCTCCTCCTCGGTGAGGTCCGCGCGGTCCATCAGCTTCTCGAGGACCTGATGGTACGGTGTGGTGTGTTATTGGTCGGTCGAGGGGGGTCAGCATGCCAAGCAGGCGGGCGCGAGTGAGGGAAAAATCTTGCTTTGTTGGTCGAACGCGCACCTGCTTCATGGACAGCGCCCTGGCGGCCACGCGCACCCGCCTCCGATGCGAGGGCAGGGGTACTGCCGCGGCGGGCGCTCGCGCGGCCCGCGAGCAGGCGCGCGATTGCATTTCCTGTCGCGTTTGCAAAGAGTGGACGTCCCCCGTCGTCTCTCTCTAATTCGATCCGCAGCAGCGCTCTCTCGATGTGATGAAGATGCGGTGAATGTGTGAGTGTGGGTTCTGGCAATGCGTGATCGCGGAGGTTGCGTCGGTTTACACCGGGATTGACAAAGCGCGTCGGCGTCTTCGCGGCGACCGCGCCGCTCGCTCGGAAGCCCCTCCCTGTGCAAAACGACGCAAGCGGCCCGCGGCGTGCAAAACGGCCAAGGAAAGGCCGCGCCCCCGGATCGCTCGCTCCATCTCTCACTCGTGTTGCACTCCCCTTGATGCCTGCTGGACGCACACACACAAAACACCCACAGCGCGCACAAAGCACAAATCCACAAGCGTCCGCCCCTGCCTCTCCCTCCCCCTTTTTCCCCCTCTCAAAAAAACAAACAAACCGGAATCACCCGATCGCCCGGAACAGGCCCAGCAGCTGCACCAGCCCCAACATCACCTCGACCAGGATGAGCGCGATGATGATCACCTCGAGGTGCGACGTGTGCGAGTGCGCCTGCTGCTCGCGCAGCATGTCCAGGATCTCCTGCAGCACCTGCAGCCGCGCGTTGAGCACGTCGACGCGGCTGTCGACCTCGAGGTAGGCAAACACGGCGTCGTACAGGCGCTGGAGGTCGTCCGGCACGTCCCAGAAGTAGTCGGGGTTGTCGAGCTGTTGTTGACGTGTTGTTACGTGTTGTTGTGGTGGTTGGTGGTGGCGTGGCGGTTGTGGGTTTTGGTTGTTTGTGTTGGCGATTGGTTGTTGGATTTGTTTTTGTTTGTGTGGCGGCGGTTGTGGGTTTTGTTTTTTGGGGGGGGGGGGGGGGGTTGGG
>Ga0209491_10002303_pt1 | contig 34409 bp, 37 predicted proteins | sample BON02_FD_187213 | JGI IMG/M metagenome (GOLD analysis project Ga0209491, IMG submission 187213) | Freshwater microbial communities from Lake Bonney liftoff mats and glacier meltwater in Antarctica - BON-02 (SPAdes) (version 2) | ecosystem: Environmental > Aquatic > Freshwater > Ice > Glacier... | reverse complement strand
CAAAGCAATTTCACCGCGATTGGCGATCAATATCCGGCTGATTCCCATGTCTGTTCGCCTTACGCGATCAAGACCAGCGGTTGGTCAAATTCAACCGGCTGTGCATTGTCGACCAGAATTTCTGCAACCGTCCCGGCACGGTCGGCGATGATTGGGTTCATCACCTTCATTGCTTCGATGATCAGCAATGTGTCACCCACGGCCACCTTGTCGCCAGACTTGACGAAATTGGCTACGCTGGGGTCAGCGGCGAGATATACGGTTCCAACCATCGGCGATTTCAGCGCTGCAGAATGATCTGGAGCGGAGCTTTCTACCGGAGCAGGTGCGGCTGGAGCTGCAGCAGAAGGAGCGGCAGAAGCAGCAACAGCGCCCCGTGCAACGCGAATCTTGCGGTCGCCATCTTCTACTTCGATTTCGGTAAGTCCGGTTTCACTCAGCATATCTGCGAGTTCACGGACCAACTTCGTATTAACATCCATGCCGGGTTTGCGACCAGCGGCAGCTTTATTTTCGGACATGAAATGCCTCTTGTTAGAATTAAGTCCCCGCCTATGCGGCGCCGACGCGCCACTGGCAAGGGGCTGAGGGTTGATTGAATAACTGACTATAATGCAGCCGCAGCGTCAAGCGCCACCAGATAGCTGCGGGCGCCGAACCCTTCCACCGTCTGCACGGCGGCCATGCCAACATAGGACAGGTGGCGGAATTCCTCACGGGTCTTTGGATCGGACAAGTGGACTTCGATCACCGGCGTGCGGATTGCTCGGATCGCATCGAGCAGCGCGATAGAGGTATGGGTGTAGGCACCTGCGTTGAGCAACACAGCCTTAACGCCTTCTGCCTGCGCTTCGTGCAGCCAGTCGACCAAATGGCCTTCGTGATTGGTCTGGCGGACATCCACTTCGACGCCCAACTCACGGCCTTGATCCTCCAGCATTCCAGCAATATCGTCGAGCGTGTCGGAACCGTAGATTTCGGGCTCGCGCAAACCCAACAGGTTCAAATTAGGGCCGTTCAGGACGTAAATCGTTGGCAGTTTTGTATCAGTCATAACCCCGAATAGCGCGGGAATAGCGCCCGGTATAGCGCCGACTTACTGATCGACGCCCTTGATCTTGCTCCACTGACGGGCGGCGGTGTAGCCAAGGTAGCCGGTGTCGAACAAAGCATAGAGCGGTTCTGGCAGGCCGCCGAGATAGGAGTTCATGCCCGCTGCAATGTCCTGCGCCATCGCCGGTTTTAATGCGGCCAGCACACCCATCGGAAGCGCCCACGGGATCATCACATACATCACATAGAGGAAGCTCGGCCGGGCGCGGCTGGTCCATGGGTCGCGGGAATTGGCCTCCGCGACGATCGCGGTCATACGGGCCTCGATTGATTCCATCTCCTGCGTGCCTTCCAGCTTCAACAACTTGAGCTTGGCGCGGGCCCGTGCCTCTTTGTCCGGGATGATCTCGTCGATGATTGATGCAATCGGACCGATAAGTGATTCGAGAATTGGCATGGGCGCGCTCCAACAGAGTGATTCGCGCTGTCAGATAACCACTTTGGTTAATGTAGGAAAATTAAGTGTGAGGCAGGTTGGCTAGCAAGGCTTGCGCCAAGACCAGGTGGGGTCTGTCGAGCATGGCTCCGTTCAGTCCGATGGTGCCGGCACCGGGATTAGCAGCGAACAAATTGACAATCGCTTGCGCACGAGCAATTTCCGCAGGCGTTGGCGTAAAGGCTTGATTGATGACCTCAACCTGTGCGGGATGAATTGCCAGCATCCCGCGATAGCCGGAACCACGAACCAATTTGGCGCGTTTTGCCAAACCTTCGAGATCGCGGAAGTCCGCCTGAATCGTTTCGATTGGCTGTACTCCGGCGGCAATTGCGCCAAGCAGGCACAGGCTTCGCGCCAGTTCGAACACTGGGGCATATGCGCCATTGTCCTGGAATTGCTCACTGGCGCCGAGGGCTGAGGACAAATCCTCTGCACCCCAGCTCATGGCCACCAGTCGCGGAGAGCCGGAGTAATCCCCGGTTTTGAACATTGCGGCGGCAGTTTCCGTCACTAGGGCCGCGACTTTGGTGCTGCCTTTCGCGATGTTGGCTTGCCCTTCCAGCGCAGTTAGTTGTCGGTCGAGATTATCCAGATCATCCCGCCCGCATGCTTTTGGTAGCATCAATCCGCCGGGTCCTGCAGCAATGATGGCTGCCAGATCAAGCGCTGCATCAGGTGTCGTCAGAGGATTAATGCGAACCCATAGCCGGTGGCGGTCGTCACGGGTGGCGAGAAATTCGGCGACCAATTCACGCGCGGATTGCTTGCTTTCCGGCACAACAGAATCTTCCAGATCCAACAGGACGATGTCTGCGGGGCCGTCCGCGGCCTTGGACATCTTCTTTGCGCTGTCACCTGGCGCAAACAGCCATGACCGCGCCTGAAATGGCGTGGCTTTTGTGTCTGAGGTCATAAACCCGTCTCCTTGGTCGGCGGAGTAGGATGTGCCGCGCCGCAGCGCAATGGGCGCGCAGCGGCAAAACTTAGTCGGAGAAGGGGGATACTCCACTGGTCGGGACGAGAGGATTCGAACCTCCGACCCCCACACCCCCAGTGTGATGCGCTACCAGGCTGCGCTACGTCCCGAACCGGTGGAGGGCGCGCCTATATGGGCGTTGTGATGGCATGGCAAGCACATCTGGCACGTTCTCATGGTATTGCAGGTCCAAATGAGTCCACCAGTTTGCTGCGTGGCGCGTTGCTCTGGTGAAACTAAGGTGCTAGGCGCGCGCTTCTATCGCCGGGAGGGGCGGAATGGCATCTAAGTCTTGCGTTTTTTCGTGCTCTCCCCACTTTGCAGTCTCATGATTTACGGGTTCATTCCATGATTGATTTTCTCGCTGCCGCAGCCAGTGCCGAAGCACCGCCTGCATGGATCCAGTTCCTGCCGCTTGTCGGCATGGGCCTTATTTTCTGGTTCCTGATCATCCGCCCGCAGATGCGTAAGCAAAAAGAGCACGCAGCAAAGATTGGCGGCCTGAAGAAGGGCGACCAAGTCATTACCGCTGGCGGCCTGCTCGGCAAAGTCATGAAGGTTGATGATATTTACGCCGAAGTCGAACTGGCTCAGGGCGTCCGTGTCAAAGCCGTGAAAAGCACCATTGGTGATATCGTACCGCCCGCTGGTTCAGCGGCGAACGACTGAGCGAAGGCACTAAAATGCTTGAATTTCCACGCTGGAAGAAGATCTGGCTCTGGGCGATTACGCTGATTGCGATCGCTTGTGCGCTTCCCTCCATTTTGTCTTCGACCAGCGTCAGATGGCCCGATGCGCTGCCAGATCCGATGGTCAACCTCGGCCTCGATCTTGCCGGTGGCAGTCACATTCTTCTCGAGGCAGATCCAAAACAGGTCGCCGAGCAGCGACTTGAAAATATGGAAGAATCGGTCCGCGCAGTGATGCGCCAGGCCAGCCCGCGTATTCGGATCGGGGATGTCTCGACAGGTAATGGCCAGCTTGGCTTTATGGTTGAAAGCGTCGCTGATGTAGATCGTGCCCGCGAATTGTTGCTGCCGCTGGTAAATGGCAACGGCCTGACCCGCGAATGGGATTTGTCGGTCTTGGACGAGACACGTTTCACGCTTGTGCCGACCAGCGACGGAATCAACAATGCAGTTACCGACGCTATGGACAGCGCGACTGAAGTCGTCCGTAAACGGATCGATTCGCTTGGTACCCGTGAACCAACGATCATTCGCCAGGGCGATACACGCATCGTGGTTCAGGTTCCCGGCTTGCAAGACCCGGAACAATTGAAGGCTTTGCTTGGCCAAACCGCTAAGCTGGAATTCAAGCTGGTAGATCAAAACGCGCTGCCATCTGACGTGGATCAGGGCATTGCCCCTCCCGGCAGCCAAATATACCCCTACGCTGCGGGCACCCCGTTCGAGGGGTCATCATTGGCGGTTCGCCGCCTTGGCGGGATCAAGGGCGATCAGTTGACGAACGCTCAGCAAGGCGTCGATCCGCAAACCAATGAAGCGGTAGTATCGATCACATTCGACCAACAGGGCGGGGCCAAATTCGCCAAATTGACCACCGAAAACGTCAACAAGCCGTTCGCGATAATTCTAGACGGCAAGGTGCTCTCTGCGCCGAATATCAATGAACCGATTCTGGGCGGTAGCGCGCAGATTTCCGGCAGTTTCACCACAGACAGCGCGAATGCTCTGGCAATCTCGCTGCGGTCGGGTGCGTTGCCGGTCGATCTTACAGTGGTTGAAGAACGGACCGTTGGGCCGGATCTTGGCGCTGATTCTATCCGCCGCGGGATGCTGGCGATGGGCATCGGTTCATTGCTGGTCATCGTCCTGATGGTGGCGAGCTACGGCCGTTTCGGGGTGTATGCGACCGCCGCGCTTGTCCTCAATGTACTGATGTTGCTTGGGATTATGGCGGTATTTAACACCACCCTGACCCTGCCCGGGATTGCCGGATTTGTGCTGACGATTGGTGCTGCGGTCGATGCCAACGTGCTGATTAACGAACGTATCAGGGAAGAACGAAAACGCGGCAGGCGCGTAGTCGCTGCCGTGGAAAATGGCTATAAAGAGGCTAGCCGGGCGATTTACGATGCCAACGTCACCAACTTCATTGCTGGCGTTTTGCTGTTCATATTTGGCTCTGGGCCGATCCGCGGCTTTGCTGTTGTTTTGATTATTGGCCTGTTCACCAGCGTGTTCACCGCAGTGACGATGACCCGCATGTGGGTGGCCAGTTGGCTGCGCAAGGCGCGTCCGCAAGAACTGAACGTCTGAGGGAAAACAGATCATGCGACTGATAAAACTCGTCCCTGACGACACAAACATCAAATTCCTGAAATATCGGGTGCCGTTTTACGTGGTCAGCATCCTGCTGATTGCCGCCAGTTGGGCGTTGGTGTTGACCAAGGGGCTGAATTACGGGGTCGACTTTGCCGGTGGTCAAGAAGTCCGTCTGACTTTTTCAGAATTAGAGGAAGCTCCGATTCCATCCCTGCGCGAACAGATCGGCGGATTGGGTTTGGGCGATCCGGTAATCCAGCGGTTCGGTGCTGCCAATCAGGTGTCAATCCGCGTCCGCTTGCCGGAAAGCGCGGAGAGCACTCCCGGCGCGGCAACCGCAATCGGCAATCAGGTCATTTCCACGATTGAATCGTCCTATGACAATGTGGTTCGGGACGGGAACGATACGGTTTCGGGCAAGGTGGCCGGGGAATTCCGCGAAAAAGCAGTGCTGGCGCTGCTGGCTGCCATGCTGGCGATTTCGCTATATATCTGGGTCCGTTTCGAATGGCAGTTCGGGGTCGGCGCCCTATTCGCGCTGGTCCATGACGTATCGCTGACACTCGGCATGTTTGCGCTGTTCCAAATGGAATTCAGTTTGCAGATCATTGCTGCCATTCTGGCAATCATTGGTTATTCGCTGAACGATACGATCGTGGTCTATGACCGTATCCGCGAAAATCTGAAGAAATACCGCAAGATGCCGCTGCCCGAATTGCTTGATCTTTCGGTAAACGAGACTTTGGCGCGTACGGTCATGACGTCTTTGACGTTGCTGATCGCACTTGTGCCATTGTTGCTGTTCGGACCCGCTAGCCTGTTCGGCCTCGTTGCTGCGATCACGCTGGGAATTTTCGTCGGTACCTATAGCTCGGTCTATATGGCGGCGCCGATCCTGATCTGGTTGGGTGTAAACTCCAACAGCTTCATCCCGCAGGAAACTGTTGCGGACAAACAAGACCGGATCGCCCGCGGAGAATCCTGAGCAGGGCTTCAAGCGTTGGCGCTCAGGCGGCGGTGATCGATTCGTAATATTCTGCCAGTGAAGCTGCATTCGCGGCCCAACTGAATTGTTCTACCATGCCGGCCGCGGCTTCTGCCGTAGGCGGACTTGCCAGTATTTGACGAATGCCTTCGGTCACGCCCTCGGCGGTGCGTTCCACGATAATTCCCGCATCGGGCCCGGTGACCAATTCTCGCGCTCCGCCTGCATCGCAGATCACCAGTGGGGTACCGCAAGCCAGCGCTTCGACCCAGGCATTGGCAAGACCTTCGTTGGAAGAAGGCAGCACCATCACATCCGCGGCTGACAGGATGATCGGCAAAAGGTCGTGATCAACCGAGCCGACAAAATGTACCCTGTCTGCAACACCCAGTTGGCGCGCCTGCGCCTGTAGTCTCTCTTTGTCTTCTCCCTTGCCGACCAGCAGCAATTGCGCCCCGGGCAGTTGGGGCAGGCTGGCGATAACCAACCCTTGCCCCTTGCGGGCGGTAAGGGCGCCAACCGTGGCAAGCAGCGGTTGATCAGCCGCCAACGGTAAGCCCAACTCTGTGCCGAGACGGCGGCGTATTCCGGCATGATCGCGCGGACTGAAGCGATCCCGATCAAGCCCCGTGTAATTTATCGTGATCTTGTTCCGGTTCATCCCAAGTTCCGCCATATCGCGGGCCAAGGCCTCGGATACTGCGAGCAGGCCGGCGGCATTATGCGCAGCTGCCACCATTTGCCGCCGTGCGAAGGGTTTCTGGCCCCAAAAGGTGATATCGGAACCACGGGCCTTAATTGACAATGGCAAACCGAGCTCATCGGCAATCCGCGCCGCCGCTGGCCCATCGGGATAGAAGAATTGTGCATCGACCAAATCGAATGGCTGTCCAGCGTGCAGCCGCCGAACAAGGGGCAGAATTGAACGGGAAATCATTTTAGAATTTATTCGCGCACCCAGACGCGGAATGAGCGGGAAGGTGGGGCGAAATACGGTCACACCATGCTCCACGCCGTTTACTGCGGCTGTTGCCAGCGGGCGGTATTTGCCAAATGCAATCGGCGGTATGCCGATCGGATTGATCAGTGTGACGTGCCAATCGCCCCGCGCGGCCAATGCCTCCAACGACCGGGCGACAAAGGTGCCAAAGCGCGGCGCATGAGCATTGGGATAAAGCGTAGCAATTGAAAGAACGCGCTTCATAATTTGCGGACTAGCATTTCTGCCACGGCGATCCACGGCGGATCATCCACTACTTGCTGTTTTTGCCCGGCGCCGGGCGGCAGGATCCCCACCATTGTTCCCTGCCGGTCGATCAAGCGGCCAAAGGCAAAGCGGCCGCCCTTGCGCGGGACCAGCACGTCGCGGTTGATCGCCTGATGTGCATCCTCCGGATCAAGTTGCCGCAGCCACAATTGATCACCCGGACGGTACTCGCCGATGCTCGCTTCAACGCTCAGCACCATCAGCGGCATATCGCCGCCAAGGTCAGTTGCCAAAATCGCATCGCGCGGAGAGCGTAAGGCGTCAGCGCCGGTATCGTTCAGGATTGCGACGACCTGAGCGGGCGCAGAAGATTCCGATCTGACCAGCAGTTCGGGATCGACCTCCAGCGCAGCCGCAATCCGGTCCATCCATTTGATCGAAAGGTTGCGCATTCCGGTTTCAAGCCGGCCAATCGTTTGCGCGGTGGTAGCCGGATCACAAGCCTCCGCCAAATCGGCCAAGGTCCAGCCTTTTTCCTTACGAATGTCGCGAATACGGTTAATCACGCTCATTTCCTTATAACCAAATGGGTTTTTCACTTTCCTACATAAGGTTCGATTTGGCAAGCGCTGATTCTCGAAGAAACGACCAAAGGGAAATGCCATGCGCCGCCAATTAGCGACTCGCGAATTAACCGACGAAGGCCCGCGCCAATCGGGTGGGGGCAAGATGCGAGGGCGCAGTGTCACGGTCAATCTGGCCGAATCGCCGCTTGCCTGGCTTCATGCGCGCGGCCACTTGGATGACCGGCTGTTCGACGCTAGCGAGCGATTGCGGGCGGATTACGAACGCGCCAGTCTTGGCCCCTCGGTCACCATGCGTTGGGATGCTGTTCGGATCAGAGGCAGCGGCGATAGCGGCCTCAATTCGGCCGAGCGCCAGATCGCCGCCAAGGCGCGTTTCGACGGGGCGATGGATGCGGCGGGCAGCGGATTGTCCGACATTCTCTGGCGTGTCGCATGCGGCTGTGAGAGCCTGCCCGATGCAGAAAAGGAGCTATCGTGGCCCGCACGCAGCGGAAAGCTGGTGTTGAAACTGGCGCTGGAACGGGTGGCGGATTTCTACCGGATCAACTGATCCGGATCACCCCTCGACCATCTCCGCCAGTTCCAGCCAGCGTTCCTCTGCTGCATCCTTTTCAGTGCGGGCGTTTTCGATGCCCTTGTTGATATTGGCGAATTTTTGGGGATCGCCGGTGAACAGGTCGGGGTCGGACAGGATTTCCTCCCCCTTCGTAATCGCCGCTTCCAGTTCCTCGATCCGAGCTGGCAACAGCTCGTAATCGCGCTGATCCTTATAGCTCAGTTTGACGTTTTTAGATGATGCTTTGGTGGTCGAGGCAGGGGGAGCTGCTTTGGCCGTCTTCGGCTTGCCCGCTTGCGTTCGCTTGGTCCGCTGTGCTTCCCAATCGGCATAACCGCCTGCCACGATATCGACATTGCCGCTGCCATCCAGCCCCAGTGTGATCGTTACTGTCCGGTCGAGAAAGTCGCGGTCATGGCTGACGATCAGCACGGTGCCTTCGTAATCGGCGATCACTTCCTGCAGCAGATCGAGCGTTTCCAGATCAAGGTCATTGGTCGGTTCATCGAGCACCAACAGGTTCGACTTGCGGGCAAATTCCCGCGCCAGCAGCAACCGTGACCGTTCGCCGCCAGACAGGGTCTTGATCTTGGTATCGACCAGAGCCGGATCGAACAGGAATTCCTTTAGATAGCCCTGAACATGTTTGCGAACGCCGCGCACGTCGATCCAATCGCCGCCTTCGGCCACCACATCGCGCACGCTCTTTTCAGGGGTCATCAGACTGCGCTGTTGATCAATCATAACGCCTGTCAGCGTTTTGGCGATTTTCACCGTGCCGCTGTCAGGTTCAATTTCGCCGGTTAGCAGTTTCAGCAAGGTAGTCTTTCCCGCACCGTTTGACCCGACCACACCGATCCGGTCGCCGCGCTGAATGCGCAGGGTGAAATCCTTGATAATCGGGCGGTCGCCGAAACTTTTGGTGACCTTATCCGCAACAATCACTGACTTGCTCTTGTTGGTATCGTCTGCTGACAGACCCAGCTTGGCCGTCGCGCCCGGCGTAATCATCGCCGCCCGGGTAGCTCGCATCTTGTACAGCGCCTCGAGGCGGCCCTGATTGCGCTTGCGCCGCGCCGTTACGCCGCGTTCCAGCCAATGTGCCTCGATCTTCAGCTTGGCGTCCATCCGGTGCGCATTGCGCGCTTCTTCGGCATAGACTTGCTCTTCCCACGCCTCGTAACCGCCAAAACCAACATCCTTACGGCGAATTGTTCCGCGGTCGAGCCAGATGGTCGCATTGGTCAGGCGTTTCAGGAATGTCCGGTCATGGCTGATGACCACGAATGCGCCATTGTACCGGGTCAACCAGTCTTCCAGCCAGTCAATCGCGGCCAGATCGAGATGGTTGGTTGGTTCGTCCATCAGTAACAGATCGGGGTCCATCGCCAAGGCCCGGGCGATGGCGGCGCGGCGGCGTTCCCCGCCGCTGGCGCCCGCTGTCGGAGTGGCCATGTCGATCCCGAGCTGTCCGGCGATGGCATCAACTTCATATTCTGCTGGGGCATTGGTTCCGCTCAGCGCGAAATCCATCAACGTTTCGAACGGTCCAAAGTCCGGTTCCTGTTCCAGCACCACGATTTTTGTGCCTGGCTTGACCTTGCGCTCGCCCTTGTCGGCATCAACCTGATCCATGATCATCCGGAACAGAGTGGTCTTGCCCGCGCCATTGCGCCCGATCAGCGCCAGCCGGTCACGCGGGCCGATATGCAGGTCCAACCCTTCGAACAGCCAGCGGCCGCCTTGCTGAAGGCCAAGTTTTTCCCAGCTGAGGATTGGTGGTTGCGCCATGCGCGAGGCGCTTAGCGGGGTGGGCGCGCCGGGTCCACCTTGCTGATTTGCATTTGTCATTTGGCAGTTCAGTCGCGCGCAATCTATTCAGTGCCATGTAGGTCTTTCCAACAGGAGTTTCCCGTATGAAGAATTATCTCATTCCCGCTGTTTTGCTGGGTGCTTTCGCTGTTCCAGCGGCCGCCGCACAGGTGCAAATTCAGGCCACGGGTCCTGTGGTCGAATTGTCGGTCAGTGAAACTGTTAAAGCCCAGCCAGACCTCGCCACAATTGGCGCAGGCGTATCTACGGACGCGCCAACTGCGGTTGCGGCGATGCGCCGGAATGCGGTTGAAATGGATGCAGTGATCAAGCGGATCAAATCGCTGGGTGTTGATGCTGATGACATTCAAACGACCGGGATCAATCTCAATGCGCGGTATGATTATGACCAGACCTTGCAAAAACAGGTTTTTCGCGGTTATTCCGCATCGAACCGCGTCAGCGTGATTCTGCGGGACGTTGCCGAGACAGGCGAAGTCCTCGATGCTCTGGTGGCTGCTGGGGCGACCGATCTGAGCGGGCCGCAATTCTCTATCGACGATGACACTGCGGCGAAGGCTCAGGCCCGCAAGGCCGCCATGGACCGCGCGCAAGGTCAGGCGATGGAATATGCAACCTGGGCTGGATACACCGGTGTTCGCCTGCTCGAAGTCAGCGAGAGCATTAGCGGGGGCCAGCCAATGCCGATGATGCAGCGGGCGATGGTTGCCAACGAGGCAGCAGCAACACCCGTTCAACCCGGACTTGTTGGAACCGGAGTGAATGTGACGGTCAAATATGAAATGACCCGCTAGGCGGATTTGGCAGCATTAACCGGCGGAATTGTGAGCATTCACGCCTTGTTCAATGGTTCAGACTTAGACAGACAGGTATTATGACCAACAAACTTGTATCCGTCCTTGCTGCTGTCTTGATGATGTCGGGCATTTCCGCGCCTGCTGCAATCGGGCAATCGCGCAACGATCAGGGTGAAGCGCGCAAAGAGATGAAGGCGGGAAATCTGCTTCCCTTGCGCGAAATCGAACGCAGGGTGGTCACCCCCTTGAAGACGCAGGGGCACGAATATCTCGGTCCTGCTTATGATTCGACAGCGATGGCGTACCGCCTGAAATTCATCAAGGACGGCCGCGTCAGCTTTGTCGATGTCGATGCGCGAACTGGACGTATTCTGCAGAGCAGCCGCTAAGGCGCGCATAAAACAACGATCCATCAACAGCCGGGTCAGTTGACGCGTTTCACACAAAAGCCCACTTATCGCTGAAGCCACTGGGCGCTAAAGCATTTGGCGTATCTTATTAGGGGAATTGGTCAGCATGCGGATCCTGATTGTCGAGGATGAACCTACTCTCGGCCAACAATTGAAATCTACCCTCGAACAAACTGGCTATGCGGTGGATTTGTCCACTGATGGCGAGGATGGTCATTATCTGGGCAGTACCGAAGATTATGATGCCGTGATCCTCGATCTCGGTCTGCCAGAAATCGACGGCCTGACCGTGCTTGGCATGTGGCGCAAGGAAGGTCGGGCATTTCCTGTGCTGGTCCTTACCGCGCGGGACAGCTGGTCTGACAAGGTCGCCGGGCTGGATGCGGGGGCCGATGACTATCTGGCGAAACCGTTCCAGACAGAGGAATTGATTGCACGGTTGCGGGCACTGATCCGCCGCGCGTCGGGCAATACTTCGTCCGAATTGACGGCTGGCGATGTCCGGCTGGACACGCGTTCGGGCCGCGTTACGCTGAACGGCGAACCGGTGAAATTGACCGCGCAGGAATATAAATTGCTCGGTTACCTGATGCATCACAAGGGCAAGGTTGTGAGCCGGACGGAGTTGATCGAACATATTTACGATCAGGATTTCGACCGTGATTCGAATACGATCGAAGTTTTCGTCACCCGGATTCGCAAGAAACTGGGCGCCGAAGTGATCACTACCATTCGCGGCCTTGGCTATAGTCTCGACGATCCGGCCGACGCGCCGCGCGCAAACTGACGCCGGTTTGCTGATGGGCGCGGAAGATAGCCAAGCTGATCCTTCGCCAGGCAACACCAGCGTCAGGATAGCAGCGCCCCATACCGGCAGCCTGTCACGCCGGATGATGCTGATTGCCGCCGGTTGGATCAGTGTGCTGCTGCTCGCTGGCAGCTGGGCGCTGGACCGGACTTTGACCAATCTGGTGGAAGATAATTTCGACGATCAGTTGGGCTATTTGCTCAACACGATGATCGTGGTGTCTGAAATAGGGGCCGACGAGGAAGTATTTTTTAACCGGCCGATCGGCGAACCGCGCTTTCTGGAACCGGGTAGCGGCCTCTATTGGCAGATCAGCGCCGAGGGGCGCGAAGGTTTCGGGTCATATTCGCTGGAGACCAAGCCTTATACACCGTCGCAATCTTTGTGGGACCGTACCTTGCAATTGGGGCCGCCACATTCCGACGATGAGCCGCATTTTTATGACAGTTTTCAGTTTTCGGACGAACCGATCCGGATTGTCGAACGCACGGTCATTTTGCCTGATAGCGAGACCAAATGGACCTTCGCTGTCGCCTCGGCGCGGGAGGAACTGGATTACCAGATCGGACGGATTCGCTCGATTCTCGCCTACAGTTTCGCGATCCTTGGCCTAGGCCTGTTTGTGATGGCCATGCTGCAAAGTTATTACGGCCTGCGTCCCTTGCGCCGCGTTAAGGAAGCAATCCAGTCCATCCGCACAACCGGGTCAAACCGGGTAACCGATCCCCTGCCATTGGAAGTCCAGCCGCTTGTCGAGGAATTGAACGCGCTGCTGGCTCATTCGCAGAAGCAGGCTGAAGAAGCGCGAACCCATGCTGGCAATCTGGCCCATGCGCTGAAAACCCCGCTGACGGTGATCAATAATGCCGCGACCGCCAAGGCTGCCGACTTGCCAGATACGGTCATTCGCGAGGCGACTACTATGCGCCGCCATGTCGATCACCATCTGGCCCGCGCCAGAGCAGTGGGCCGCCGCGCTGTTGGCCACGCCCAAACGCCCGTATGGGAAAGTGCGGAGGCGGTACGCCGCGCCGTAGAGCGTCTTTATCCCGATGGCCGCTTCGATCTGGACGGCAACCGCGATGTGAAGGTTGCCATTGAGCGGCAGGACCTAGATGAAATCCTTGGCAATTTGATCGAAAATGCTGCGAAATATGGCGGCGGGAGCGTGTTCGTCACCGTGGATGCAGAACCCGACCTGGCGCAATGCGTCATTTGGGTTGAGGATGACGGTGTTGGTATCCCCGAGGAAGAACGTACCCGTATTTTCGATCGCGGCGCTCGGCTGGATACCGGCAAACCCGGTACTGGTCTGGGCCTTGCCATTGTACGCGATGTGGCGGAAATTTATGGCGGCGGCGTGGAACTGAACGAAAGCGAAGATTTGGGCGGCTTGCTGGTCAAGCTGATCTTGCCGCGAGCTGTTTAGGGGGCTGTGATCAAGCCGGTCTTCGTAAGCAGCTCAAACATATTTACCGGTTGCCCATTGCTTCGCCACAAGTCGAACTTCCGCTATGTGATTGTGCCGGTAAACAGTGTTGTGGCTGCGCATATCGCGGATCGCGTCGGCACTGACATCCTCTTGGAATTGTAATCCAAACAGGCCCTTGTTGGCGCGCACGACTTCAAAAAGAACGTCGATCTCCATGCATTGCAGCACGCCGGTTTCACCTATACCAATATCCTCTTCGCATATGGCGCGCGCTCCTGTTTGCGAGATATCCTCCAGCGCGCAATTGTACGTGCCGCCTAACATGATCAGTTTGCCTGGAAATTGTATTCGCAGGCGGGCTGCCGTGCGTCGGCCTGTGGTATTGCCACTGGTGGCTATTGCGGCCTCTGAGGAGGAAATGAAGGGCATCGAGAAACCATGGTCTCAGATGCTGAAATTTAGGCTTCCGATCGGCTAAGGGGTATTCCCTAGCCGCACTCGCCGAGCTAGCCGTTCCGCGCCTTTTGATGGTGCCGGATCACTTCATCAATAATGAAACGCAGGAATTTCTCGGAAAACTCCGGATCCAGATGCGCTTCTTCCGCTTTCAACCGCAGCCGGGCAATCTGGCGTTCTTCGCGGCCGGGGTCGGAAGGCGGCAGGTCGGTCTTCGCCTTATATTCCCCCACCGCCTGAGTAATCCGGAATCGTTCAGCCAGCATGTGGATCAGCGCAGCGTCGATGTTGTCGATGCTACGCCGAAAGCTGTCGAGTTGCGGGTCGGGCGTGGTGGCAGACATGGTGCCAGCGGCTGGTGCGATTTCTTTCATCATTCGCCGCATATCACGGTCACTGCGCTGAATCCAAGCTTGCCAAGCGACTTTGTCGCCCCCATGTCGCACATCATTATGGTTGCACATCAATTATGACCGCCGAGATCGTTCCGCTTCCGCGCAAGCAACCGACGGGCAATTTGCCGAAAAATCCGACTCTCGATCCGATTTTGACGCTGACGGCTTCGGGTATGAATTCGGTGAATGCCGTTATTCTCGACCGGATGCAGAGCGAAATTCCGCTGATCCCGGCTCTGGCTGGACATCTGATTTCTGGCGGCGGCAAGCGTCTCCGGTCGATGCTGACCCTCGCCGGGGCGCAATTGGTCGGCTATCAAGGCAATCGTCATTACAAATTGGCGGCATCTGTGGAATTTATTCACACCGCAACATTGCTGCATGACGATGTGGTCGATGGGTCTGACCTCAGGCGCGGCAAGGCCGCAGCGAATATCATTTTTGGCAACCCCGCGACGGTATTGGTTGGCGATTTTCTGTTCAGCCGCGCGTTCGAACTGATGGTGGAGGATGGCAGCCTTAAGGTCCTCAAAATCCTCAGCAGCGCCAGCGCGATCATAGCCGAGGGTGAAGTTGATCAACTGACGGCCCAGCGCCAGATCGAAACCAGTGAAGAGCGCTACCTCAAGATTATCGGCGCAAAGACCGCGGCGCTATTCGCCGCCGCCAGCAGGATTTCCGCCGTTGTCGCCGAATGTGACGAGCGCCAGGAACAGGCGCTCGATGATTATGGCCGCAATCTGGGCGTTGCGTTCCAGTTGGTCGATGATGCGATTGATTACGATTCCGATGCCGCTGAAATGGGCAAGGATCAGGGTGACGATTTCCGCGAGGGCAAGATGACCCTGCCGGTGATCTTCGCCTATGCGCGGGGAACAGAGGCGGAGCGTAAATTCTGGAAAGACGCTATTTCTGGCCACCGAACTAGCAATGCCGATCTGGCAGAGGCGGTCGAATTGATCAGCAAATATGATGCGGTCGAAGCAACCCGCGACCGCGCCCGCCATTTTGCCAACCGTGCAATAGAATCGCTGTCGATCTTCGCGGATGGCAAGGCCCGCGCCGCTATGGCCGAGGCCGCCGAATTCGCAGTCGCGCGCGGCTATTGAGAGCAACGATCCGGAGCGGACGGTCTGAGACGGGATCATGAATGACCTCCCAATCCATGCGGTACTTCCTGCGCTTCAAACTGTCTTAGCCAAGCATGGCACTGCGGTTCTGGTCGCCCCGCCGGGCGCGGGCAAAACTACGGCTGTGGCCCCTTCATTGCTCGACCAGCCATGGTGCAGCGGAACGATTATCCTGCTCAGCCCGCGTAGGGTCGCGGCGCGGGCGGCGGCGGAACGGATGGCGGAAATGTTGGGCGAAAAGCCGGGCGAGACCATTGGTTATCTGACCCGGATGGATACCAAGCAATCGGCCAAGACCCGCGTGCTGGTGATGACCGAGGCGATTTTTGTGAACCGGATCGTGGGTGACCCGGAATTGGCGGGCGTCAGCGCGGTACTGTTCGACGAGGCGCATGAGCGGAATCTCGACAGTGATCTTGGGTTGGCCTTGGCGCTGGAGTCGAGGGCGGTCTTGCGCGAAGATCTGCGAATTTGCGTGATGTCTGCAACCATCGACGGGGCGCGGTTTGCCCGGTTGCTTGGCGACAGCGCGGCGGTGATCGAAAGCGAGGGCAAGGCCTATCCGCTTCGCACCGAATGGCTTGGTGCGAAGCCGAATTTGCGGATTGAGGACGCGATGACCAGCGCGATCCTGACCGCTTGGCGCGCTGAAGAGGGAGACCTGTTGGCCTTCCTACCCGGCGTCCGGGAAATCGAACGAGTGCGCGAGCGGCTCGAGCTCAAATTGTCCGGCACGCCGATCCTGCAATTGCACGGTCAAGTCGACCCCGCGGCCCAACGCAGCGCTATCCGCCGGGACCGTGATGGCCGACGCCGGATCGTGCTGGCCACAGCGATTGCCGAAACTTCGCTGACGCTGGACGGTGTTTCCGTGGTGGTCGATAGCGGCCTGTCGCGCCGCGCCCAATTCGACCGGGCGGCGGGCACTACACATCTGGTGACCGTCCGTTCCAGCCAAGCGGCCTCTGCACAGCGGGCAGGGCGCGCAGCGCGATTGGGGCCGGGCGCCGCTTATCGCTTGTGGGAGGAAGCCGCGCATCCCGGGCGGCCTGCTTTCGATCCGCCTGAAATTGAAACTGCCGATTTGACCCCGCTGATGCTGTCGCTGGCACAATGGGGCACGGTTGATCCAGCCTCGCTGGCGTGGCTCGATCCGCCGCCTGCTGCGTCTGTCGCGGCGGCGCGGGACCGGCTGGTAAAACTCGGCGCGCTCGATCCCGAGGGACGGATCACCGAATGGGGCAATCAGGTCGCCGGTCTGCCGATGGATCCGGTGCATGGTGCGATGGTGCTGTTTGGCGCGAATGCTGGCCAAGCCCGGGATGCGGCGCGGTTGGCGCTGCTGCTGCAAGAACGCGGGCTTGGCGGAAGGGGCGAGGATTTGCTTCACCGCCTGAGCCAGTGGAATGGCGACCGGTCACCGCGCGCCGCAGCCTCTGCAAAATTGGCGGATCGGTGGGCGCAGCGGGCGAAAGGTCTGGTCCCGGGTGAAGCGCGCAGCGATCTTAACCCGGGTCTGTTTCTCGCGCATGCCCTGCCGGACAATATTGCCAAGCGCCGAGATGCTGCGGGTGAAAGCTGGATTTCTGCTGGCGGCAGGGGGTATTTCCTCGATCCAACTTCGTCGCTGGCGCGGGCCGAGTGGTTGGTGATCGGCGATGCGCAAGGTCAGGCCAAGGGTGCAAGGATCACAGCCGCCGCTGCGCTGACCCCGCAAGAAGTGGACGAGCACCTCTCCGACCTCATCGAAAAACGATCGGTCCTTCGCTGGAATCCCAGCGAGCGCCGTGTCGAAGCGCGCTTGGAACGACGGCTGGGGGCGATCACGCTTACGACCGGGCCGGACCCATCGCCCGACGGCGATGCAGTGTCGGCAATGTTGCTGGCCAAGGCGGTCGAAGATTTGCCCGCTCTGCTGCCTGCCAGCCTAATGGCCCGCGCACAGCATACCGGCATCACCGCTTTATCGGTGAAGCAGTTGGCGCAAACAGCCGATCAATGGCTGGCCCCGCTATTGGCCGGGCGGCGCGATCTGGCGCTGGCGCCCGGCAAACTTGCAGAGGCAATGCTGAACCAGCTCGATTGGGACAGCCGGCAGACGCTGGACCGACTGGCTCCGCGCGAATTTGCTTCGCCAGCGGGAACCCACCACTCGGTCGACTATGCCGGAGCAGATGCGCCGTCTGTCCAACTGCGGGTCCAGGCTCTGTTCGGATTGGACAGTCACCCGATGATTGGAAGCACCCCGCTGCTGATCAAGCTGACCAGCCCGGCAGGCCGCCCGATTCAGTCGACTCGCGACTTGCCTGGTTTTTGGCGCGGCAGTTGGCGCGATGTGGTGAAGGATATGAAGGGCCGCTATCCCAAACACCGCTGGCCGGATGAGCCGTGGACTGAAAAGCCGAGCCTCAAGACCAAGAACGCCTTTTCAAGGGGGCAAGAGTAAACTAGATAAATCCGCAATGCACTGGCATTGCCAAAGCGCGACCGCGCGCCGGCCTGTTAGGCCGAAGCCAAGTGAGCCGGATGGCTCGCGCCCGGCGTTTGAGGGTTGAAAGGAAGTCATGACAGCACGTATTTATCAAGTCCCGAAAAGCGCGATGCAATCCGGCAAGGCAAAGACCGACGTTTGGATGCTCGAATTCGAACAGTCGGAAGCGCGCAAAGCTGATCCGCTGATGGGCTGGACCGGCAGCGCCGATACGCAGGCACAGGTACAGCTGTCGTTCCCGGACAAGGATGCGGCAAAGGCCTATGCCGAAAAGCACGGAATCACGGCACGGGTTTATGCGACACCGCCGAAAACCCTCAAACTGCAGACCTATGCCGATAATTTTCGGTAATCAGGTTGCATCCCAGCACATGCAAAGGGGTTGCGTCTGACCCCATCGGGCCCCATATGCCCGCCCGGGAGTCGGGTGGACGTGCGCGTTCGCCAACCTGGTCAGGTCCGGAAGGAAGCAGCCATAACGATTTGCGGCGGGTCGCTCGGCTCCTTTTTTAATCACTTCGAGGCACGTCGCGCAGTCATCGCAGCGCTTCCCCGTCTGCCGCAGTTGGCGAGGGAATGTTACGAATATCAGATCCAGTCCCGCGAGGTTCGCACATTACGCAATAGCGAGACTGCGGATGCAGCCGCCTCGCTCGATCTGCTGTTTGCATCAATCACTCAGCCCGCGATGCTGCTGTATCTCGATCAAGCGCAATCAGTCGGGCCGGGCAGCATGGTGGCGAAACGGGTCAGGAAGAACCGCAATCGCAAAATCGGTCTCAATGAAAATTTGGCGCGGGAAATTCTCGAACGGTTGTTGGGGGCTGATATCACGCCCGCGAAACATTGTTTGTGGTCCAATCGCACGAATCCGGTGCGCGCCAGATCATGGGCAGCACCTATGCAGCAGGCGGCAAGGCGCAGGCCTATGCGGTTCTGAGCGATCTTGCTTCGCTTTATCAGACCCTGGTCGAAACGCCCGAGGCATGGCCGACAAGCTGGGACACCGGGCAGGCTAAATTCAAATCGCCATGGGAATGGATGGTTTCGTCTTTGCGCATGATTGGGCTGGATTCGCTACCAGATACGGGGCCGAATCGAGCCAAGATCCTGGAATGCAGGATGGCTTGGGCGCAGAATGGCGCAACACTTTGGTTTTGGTCGCGACGGAATTCGGGCGGACTGTTGCATTCAACGGCACTGGAGGCACGGATCATGGGACGGCATCGGCAGCGATGTTGCTTGGAGGAAATTTGCAGCATGGCGGGACGGTGCAGTCCGACTGGCTGGGGCTTGCGCCTTCTATGCTGTTTGAAAGCCGTGACTTACGCTCGACTGTTCGGTTCGAATCGATGGTCACCGCCGCGATAGGGCATCATTTCCAGATCGACCCGATCTTGGCGCGAAAGACGATGTTCCCCGATTTTGTCTGATAAACTGCAATAAATCGCCCACCCCCTTCGACAAGCGCGCGGGGACAGCCTACCTATCTGGGAATGGATGATTCCCCTGATCCTGACGCGCAAGAAGCTGAACCGACTGCCGAGGAGCTTGAGGCTGCTGGGCAGGCGGCCATGTTCGCCGCGCCTGCGGAGGCTGAGAACAGCGCCGTTTCATCGCCAGCTCCATCTGTCGCACCGCCCTCGGATAATCAGCCCTACCGCGTTCTTGCCCGCAAATATCGCCCGCAGACTTTTTCTGAACTGATCGGACAGGAACCGATGGTCCGAACGCTCGCTAATGCGATTGAGCGGGACCGACTGGCGCACGCATTTCTGATGACCGGCGTTCGCGGGGTCGGGAAAACCTCGACCGCGCGGCTGATTGCCAAGGCGCTGAATTGCATCGGGCCTGACGGGCAGGGCGGTCCAACAATCGATCCATGCGGCCAATGTGAGCCTTGCGTGGCGATTGCCGAGGGCCGCCACATGGACGTGATCGAGATGGATGCGGCCAGCCATACCGGCGTGGACGATGTTCGGGAGATCATTGAGGCGGTGCGTTATTCCGCTGTTTCGGCACGGTACAAAATTTACATCATCGATGAAGTTCATATGTTGTCACGCAATGCATTCAATGCCTTGCTCAAGACACTTGAAGAACCGCCGGCGCACGTAAAATTTCTGTTCGCGACCACCGAAGTCGACAAATTGCCGGTGACAGTTCTCAGCCGCACCCAGCGCTTCGATTTACGCCGGATTCACGCCGAGCAGCTGGAGCAGCATTTCGCAATGATCTGCGAGAAGGAAGGCGTCGAGGCTGAAGCGGAAGCGCTGCACATGATCGCCGCCGCGTCCGAAGGATCGGTCCGCGATGGCCTGTCGATCCTGGATCAAGCGATAGCTCATGCCGATCTGGACAAGGCCCATGAGGATGGCGGCAAGGTAACGGCAGCGCGCGTGCGTAACATGCTCGGGCTGGCAGACAAGGGCGCGCAGCGGCGCCTGCTGGGCAATATTCTGGACGGGGATGCCAAGGCATTGCTGGTGGCAATCGCCGACCAATATGCGCTGGGGGTTGAACCGCTGGCGCTGATGCGCGGGCTGATGGACCTGGTTCACAGGATCACCGTGGCGCAGGTCAGCGGCGCAGAGCCAGAGGCTCCGACCGCGGAAGAACGCGCAGCTTTGCAGGATTGGGCGGGCAAATTGTCGGCTGGCCAGCTGCACCGACTGTGGCAATTGCTGCTGAAGGGATATGACGAAGTACGCGGCGCGCCAGATCCGTTGGTCTCCGCGCAAATGGCGCTGCTGAGGGTGCTTCATGCCGCTGATCTGCCCGATCCCGGAAAGCTGGCCAAGAAGCTGGAGCAATTGGGGCAGGGCGGCGCGGTTTTAGCGTCTTCGCCATCGCCCTCTGCGCCAAGTGAGCCAGGCAATGAAAGCGCTTCGGATCAATCTCCGGAAACAGCAGCATCCACCGACCCCTATCCCAAATGGGAAGAATTCATCGGTTGGTTGGAACAACGCGGCCATATGCAATTGGGCGCGAAGCTCAGGATGCAAGCCTTTCCGGTGGAGGTTGGTTCAGGCATATTACGCTATGGGTTGGCGCAGGGATTCACTGACAGTCTGGAGCGTGAGCTTCGTGATGCGCTGGGTAAATTGGCTGCGCAAAACTGGGTGGTATCGCAGGAAGATGGCGAAACCGGCCTGTCGCTACTTGAACAAGAAGCCGGGGCACGCGAAATAGCAGCCGAGCGGATCAAGTCCGATCCTTTGGTCGCCGCGACATTATCGGCATTTCCCGGCGCGGAGATCGTTTCGGATGACCCCGCGAACATCAATGAACAGGCACCCCCGTGGAGCCGTAACGCTTAAGGAACCCCCACCATGCAATCGATGGAAGAAATGATTCAGGCAGCGCAAAAAGCCGCTGAAACAATCCAGACACAGATGAGCGAAATGCAGGCCAAGCTCGATTCCATCGAAGTTGAAGGCACATCGGGCGGCGGCATTGTTAAGGTGCGTTGCACGGCAAAGGGCCGGATGCTCGGCGTCCATATCGACGACAGTCTGATGGTTCCGACCGAAAAGCAGATGCTGGAAGACCTGATCACTGCAGCCTTCAATGACGCACGGGATAAAGCTGACCGGGTCTCGAATGATGAGATGCAGGCAATCCAGGGCGGAATGGCCTTGCCGCCCGGGTTCAAACTACCGGGGATGTGAGGCGGTCTAGCTGACTGTAATTGTACCCTTCATGCCAAAGGTCGAATGCATGAAGTGCCCGCATTTCACATTATAGCTGCCGGCTTTCGGAATTAGAGTGACGTCCATCGCTTCGCCTTTGGCCAATTCGACAACGCCTTTCTTGCCCAGCTTCTGGCGCGTGGCGGCGTCCATGGTCGCAGCCGCAAAGAAGTCTTTCGCGATGAAATTATGTCCGCCCGATCCGCGATTAACCAGGTGAAGCGTCACGGGCCGACCTGCGGATAGCTTGAGGTCGGACGGAGCGAAGTTGAAGTTGTCCAAAACAATTTCAATCCGTTGCGGGGCGGGCTGCGCGGATAGCAGAGCAGGCCCGGCGAGCAGGGTAAGCGGCAAGCTGGACATGGCGAGCACGGCAGCGGTGCGAATAGGTGACATCTCGGATCTCCTGTGAAACTAAGATCTTGGCTGTTCCGAAATGTATCCGCAGTTAATCGAAATCGGCCAGCAGGATGGAAAGAAGCGAAGGTGACTTTTCTGGCCGGTTCCGGCTGTCCTACAATGTATCGAAATGCCATTGCGGATGATTTCCGGTACCGAAGCTGATTGGCAGGGGCTAAGATGTGTCACCCGGCACCAAGATGATAAAAGCAATGAAAAAACAGCGTCCTAAATGGCGACAGGCAGGGTTACACAGTGTCACCCTTGTAACCCTGTTGTTCACATCCACAGCTTCTTGGCTGAATCGCTTGCGGGCCGGACACCGCGTTCCCATATTGGCTTCAAGCAAATGCGCTGCGGCGCAGCATAGAAAAATGGATACCAAAATATGAGCCTTTTCCCTCTTCTTCCCTTGCGCGACATTGTCGTGTTCCCCGGCATGGTCGTGCCGTTGTTTGTGGGCCGCGACAAATCTGTCGCCGCATTGGAAGCGGCGATGGAGGGCAGCAAGGACATCTTTTTGCTCGCTCAGCTTGACCCGGGGTGCGACGATCCCGAGCGAGACGATCTGTATGATACCGGCGTGGTTGCGCAGGTTTTGCAGCTGCTGAAGCTGCCAGACGGTACCGTGCGAGTGCTGGTAGAAGGCAGCCAACGCGCCGAGCTTGAACAGCTCCTCCCTGAAGGCGATTTCGTGGTTGCCGATGTTATCATTGCCGATCCGCAAACAGTCTCCGGCAATGAAATCACCGCGATGATGCGCAGCGTTGTCGAACAATTTGGCGAATATGCCAAACTCAACAAGAAACTGGGCGAAGGCGCGGGCGACGATCTGAGCGAAATCGACGATGCTGGCGCGCTGGCCGATGCGATTGCTGCATCGATCAACACCAAGGTGTCCGACAAGCAGGCACTGCTGACCGAACCGGACCCGCGCAAGCGGCTGGAAATGGTTATGTCCTTCATGGAAGGCGAGCTGTCCGTCCTGCAGGTCGAACGCAAGATCCGCGGCCGGGTGAAGCGCCAGATGGAGAAGACCCAGCGCGAATATTACCTCAACGAACAGATGAAGGCGATCCAGAACGAACTGGGCGGCGAGGGTGAAGACGGCGATGAAATGGCCGAGCTTCAGAAGAAGATCGACACGCTGAAAATGTCGAAGGAAGCCAAGGCCAAGGCGCAGTCCGAGCTGAAAAAGCTCAAGGGTATGCAGCCGATGAGCGCCGAGGCGACGGTCATTCGCAATTATCTCGACGTGCTGCTTGGCCTGCCCTGGGGTAAAAAATCAAAGCTGACCAGAGACATCGCCAAGGCGCAGAAGATTCTCGACGAGGATCACTATGCGTTGGACAAGGTTAAGGATCGGATCGTGGAATATCTCGCGGTTCAGGCCCGGACTAACAAGCTGAAAGGGCCGATCTTGTGCCTCGTCGGCCCTCCCGGCGTCGGCAAAACGTCGCTGGGCAAATCGATTGCCCGTGCGACAGGCCGCGAATTCGTGCGCCAGTCGCTTGGCGGCGTGCGGGACGAGGCTGAGATACGCGGCCACCGGCGGACCTATATTGGTTCGCTGCCCGGCAAGATCGTAACCAATTTGAAGAAGGCTGGTGCATCAAACCCGCTGTTCCTCCTCGATGAAATTGACAAATTGGGCCAGGATTTCCGCGGCGATCCGGCTTCGGCACTGCTTGAAGTTCTCGATCCGGAACAGAATTCGAAATTCCAGGACCATTATCTGGAACTCGACCTCGATTTGTCGGACATCATGTTTGTAACGACGGCGAACAGCCTGAACTTGCCGCAAGCCCTGCTCGACCGGATGGAGATTATCCGGCTTGAGGGTTACACCGAAGATGAAAAGGTCGAGATTGCCCAGCGCCATCTGATCGCGAAACAAATCGAAGCCCACGGCCTGACCGAAGGCGAATTCGAGTTGACCGAAGAAGGTCTGCGCGACCTGATCCGCTATTACACCCGCGAAGCCGGTGTGCGGACGCTTGAACGCGAGATCGCCCGGTTAGCCCGGAAGAGCTTGCGCAAAATCCTCGAAAAAGAAGTCACCAGCGTCATTGTTGATGCTGCAAATCTTGGCGATTTTGCCGGTGTGCGTAAATTCAACCATGGCATGAGCGAAGAAGAGGCCGAAGTCGGTTTGGTGACCGGACTTGCCTGGACCGAAGTTGGCGGCGAATTGCTGTCAATTGAAAGCGTTACTACGCCGGGCAAAGGCGAGATCAAGTCCACCGGCAAGCTGGGCGATGTCATGAGCGAAAGCATCGCAGCGGCATTCAGTTTCGTTAAATCGCGTGCGCCTGCTTACGGGATCAAGCCGTCTATATTCCAGCGTAAGAACATCCATATCCATCTTCCCGAAGGGGCAGTGCCCAAGGATGGCCCAAGTGCCGGTGTCGGCATGGTCACGTCGATCGTATCGACTCTGACGGGTATCCCGGTTCGTCCAGACGTTGCAATGACTGGTGAGGTAACTCTGCGCGGACGTGTCCTGCCGATTGGCGGACTGAAGGAGAAATTGCTGGCGGCGCTGCGCGGCGGGATCAAGATTGTTCTCATTCCCGAAGAGAACGTCAAAGATCTGGCCGAAATTCCTGAGAATGTGAAGGCCGGTCTGGAGATTATTCCGGTTGGTCATGTCGACCGGGTGTTGGAAATAGCCCTAACTTCTGCCCCGGTTCCGATCGAGTGGACAGAAGCCGATGATCTGGCCAGTCAGCCAGGCGCAGGCTCTGCTGCCGGAGTTGTTACGCCGACAGCGCATTGATTTTGTCGCACTGCAGCGACTCGGTTTGAAATCTGTGTGACCAATGGGGCATGGATGGGCGAGGGAGACCCATCTGTAGCCGTCATTGGTCGCAAATCGAGGGATTTTGTCGCAAATCCGCCAATTTGGGTTAGAAATGCCTTTGACAGACGCACGAAAAATCCCTTTAATCGTGCGCCTTCGAAGGGGTGACTCGCGGCAGTCGTTTCAACAGGTAAATAGGGGATTCAAGAATGAACAAGAACGATCTAATCAGCGCGGTTGCCGATTCAAGCGGTCTATCCAAAAGCGATTCAGCCAGCGCGGTCGAAGGTGTTTTTGAAGCGATTACAAAGTCGCTTTCTGGTGGTGATGAAGTTCGGCTCGTCGGCTTCGGCACATTCTCGGTGGCAAAGCGTAAGGCATCAACGGGCCGCAATCCACGTACCGGTGAACCGATGACGATCAAGGCATCCAACCAACCAAAATTCAAAGCCGGCAAGGGCCTGAAAGACGCAGTTAACTGAGCCAGCCCGCTATCGTCACTGCAAGGGGCATGAAACAGTAAGCAATTGGCCAGGAATGGTATGTGATACAAAAACCGCGCTTGCCAATGGCAGGAGCGGTTTTTGTTAGGGGTGTTCGGCCGGTTTTACTCGGCGAGCTTGATCAAGGCGGTCGGTGCAATTTGCGTCCGCTTGTTGACCTTCCATTCCAAAACCTTGCCAGCGGCGGTATTAGCCGGACCTTCATCGGTATTATTGGCCAGGATTTGTCCATCCGTAACAATTCGGAAGGTTCCGTCCAATTCAGGGATCACCGGCGTTTTCTCGGCTCCATCATCCCCGACGTTCGCGAACATTCCTGCCATTCCAGACATCATACCCTGAAACGGATTTCCGCCAGCCTGTGCTGAAAACCCTGGTGCATCTACGCGCACTGTGCCGCCATCCCGGTTTCCGACGAGAACGAAGAAATTGGACATTGGAAATCGTTCAATTGTCGGGAACAGGAAGTCATAGTCTAATTGACCCTCAATCCTGAATTCGACTGCAAATAGACCATCGCCCTTGTACTCGACCGTGTTCCAGCCTTTCTGTCGGCGAAGGCGGGATGCCAGCTCCTCAGCCGCCTCCGGATCGGCAGGATCAATTCCGCCCAACATGCCCTGCATCATTTCCGCTTCTTCTTTTTGCGATTTGATGCTGGCTTCCATCTCCGTGCCCCAGTCGCGCCGCTGTTCTGCAACTTCGTCTTGCGTGCAGGTGCGTTCCTCGAAGCTCTCTTCAGAATAGCAGGGCTGCTCAATGAACTCATTGTCAGCGTTCTCGGCCTTGTTGCCCAATTCGGCCAGTTTGCTCAGGGCAAGGAGATATATCTCGCCATCATAGGAATAAGCGAAGCCGCCGCCATTCTTTAGATCGAGTTGCGAGGTGAATTTGCCCGGGGAAAGCAGGCAACCTGTCAGCAGCATAGCCATGGCCGCGGCCAAGGATATCTTGCCGAAACGCTTGATCGAATTCGTCAGCTGCATGTTTTGCCCCTTTTCACTGCGGCTATTGTTCCATTAGTCGCCGCGTGTCGCAACAGCATAAAGCGCAATCGCCGCCGCATTGGAGACATTCAGGCTCTCGATGGCATCGCCAATTGGCAACCGGGCCAATGCATCGCAATGTCCGGCGATGTTCTGCCGCATACCATCCCCTTCTGCGCCGAGAATAAGCGCGACAGGTGTGCTGGGTAAAGCCTCGCCAAGCGTAGTATCGGCATCGCCCGTCAACCCTATGCGCCAGTAGCCGGCGACAGCCATTTGCTCCATCGCACGGGCCAGATTAACTACGCGGACCCACGGAACGACTTCCAGCGCGCCGGACGCAGATTTCGCCACTACGCCAGATTCGGGCGGTGCATGGCGATCCTGAGTGACGATAGCGGCTGCGCCAAATGCAGCCGCAGAACGCAGAATGGCGCCAACATTATGTGGGTCCGTTACTTGGTCCAGAACCACAATCGTGCGGCCATCGGCAGTATCGAGAACTTCGTCGAGGCCAATTTCTTCAAGTGGCGCGCATTCCAACACCAACCCCTGGTGCGGGGTATCGCGAGTGACCAGCCTGCCCAGATCGGCGACTTGGGCATACTCGATCGTAAATCCTTCGGGCAATTCGCCGTCCAGTTCCGCAATAGCCTCACGCGTCGCAGTTAACTTGTGGTGGGCCCGATCAGGATTTTTCAAGGCGGCCTCAACGGCGTGACGCCCCCACAGCCGCACTTGGCCTGTGCTGGCGCGCCCGCTGCCGCGTCCGCCCTGCATTCGTCCTGCCCGTCCGCGCAACCCCCGTTTGCGATCAGGTGGTGAGCCAGATTTGCGATCTGTCATTGTGGGAAAAACTCCGTGAAATGCTTCTTGTCGCTGCGCCATGCCAGTCGCCCCATTGACAGGCAAGCGCCGCTTCGCCATTGGGGCGCCTCTCGGCTGAATGGCCCCGGAAACGGGGCTGCCAAAAACGCGGTTCAATCCGCAGCTGGCAAGCAAGTGGACAGGTGGCCGAGTGGTTAAAGGCAGCAGACTGTAAATCTGCCCGCGCAAGCGTACATAGGTTCGAATCCTATCCTGTCCACCACTTGCCCCCTTTCATCAATCCCAACTGTTTTCTGGCTTGCTGGCCGTGCGATTTATGCTGGCTAAATGCTAAATGCGTCATGCCACTTAGGATAGGAATTTGCTATATTTCAATTATTTGTGCGACAAGTTTAGACAGAACTTGCCGCAAGCGGCCGGTCCCGATATTCAGGACCCATGCAATTAACGAACCATCCCGTAATCTCCGCGACTGGACTGTTTACACCGAAGGACAGCATTTCGAACGAGGAATTGGTCGCAAGCTTCAATTCCTACGTTGAATTGTTCAACCGCGAACATGCGGCACAAATTGCGAGCGGCGAGTTAGACGCGCTGCATCCCAGTTCGGTAGAATTCATAGAAAAGGCGAGCGGGATCAAGGCACGGCATGTGATGTCAAAGCAGCCTGTTCTCGACCCTAATATCATGTCGCCGCGCTGGACTGAACGGGGCAATGACGAATTGTCGATGATGGCCGAGATCGGTGCCCTTGCCGCCAAACAGGCGCTGGACCGGGCAGGGCGGAAGGCAAAGGATGTCGACGCAGTTTTGTGTGCGGCGTCCAATATGGAGCGCGCATATCCGGCAATGGCGATCGAGATCCAACAGGCATTGGGCATCGATGGTTTTGCCTTTGATATGAATGTTGCCTGTTCATCCGCGACTTTCGGCATCCAGACAGCGGCAGACTACGTCCGATCCGGCAATGCGAAATCAGTGCTGGTTGTTAGTCCGGAGATCACCAGCGGCCATCTGAATTGGCGTGACCGCGATAGCCATTTCATCTTCGGCGATGTCGCAACCGCAGTGTTGGTTGAAGATTATTCCATCGCTCCCAAGGCACATTGGGATATTCTTGGGACAAAGCTGAAAACAATGTTTTCGAACAACATTCGGAATAATTTTGGCTTTCTCAATCGGGTTGATCCGGACAAGGCAGCTAACGCTGACAAGCTATTCGTTCAGGAAGGCCGCAAGGTTTTCAAGGAAGTGGTCCCGATGGTCTCCAGCATGATCCTGGCAGAAGCGGACCGGTTAGATATCGAGGTGTCGGAGTTGCGCCGTTTGTGGCTGCATCAGGCCAACGCCGGAATGAACAGATTGATCGCCCAGCGGGTGCTTGGCCATGAAGCGAGCGCGGATGAAAGCCCAACGGTACTGGATACTTACGGCAACACCTCCAGCGCAGGATCGATCATCGCTTTCCATCTGCATAATGATGACCTTCAGGATGGCGACACAGGCTTGATTTGTAGTTTTGGCGCTGGCTATTCCGCCGGAACAGTTTTTGTGAGGAAAGTTGGCTGATCAGGCGGGCTTTTGCAGGCACCGAGGGTCCAAGCTCGTATTTCCAGGGTTCCTTTTTTAAGACAATCGAAGGGTGGGCGCTTGTCGCTTTGCGGCGTAGCCTATAGGTGTGGCTCATGGCCGGAGAACTTCTCGATAATAAAGGCCGGGGCGATGCAGCATGGCAATGGCCAGCGATCCACCCGGAAGGGCGCAAATTTGGCCTGATCGCTACGGCTGTCAGTCTGGCGTTTTTGCTTATCCTCGATTGGGAGATCGTGGGTTGGCCTTTGCTGGCGCTGAGTGGCGGCGTATTTGCATTCTTCCGCGATCCCGAACGCGTTGTGCCGCAGAACGATTCCTATATCGTTTCGCCTGCTGACGGCCTTGTTTCATTGATTTCAGAAGTTGATCCCCCGGCTGAATTGCAGGGTGATGACGGGACTGGCACGTTGGGGCTACCCGACGGCAAGGTGATCAGAATCTCGATCTTCATGAGCGTATTCGACGTTCACATAAATCGTTCGCCGATTGGCGGCATGGTCCGGCGGCTGGTTTATATTCCTGGCAAATTCATGAATGCGGACCTGGACAAGGCAAGCGAAGAAAACGAACGCCAGCATATACTGATGGAGCGAGGCGACGGGGTTTCAATCGGCTTCACCCAGATTGCCGGATTGGTCGCGCGGCGAATCGTGCCCTTTGTCAAACCGGGTGACATGCTGGCGGTAGGCCAACGGGTCGGTCTGATTCGCTTCGGCAGCAGGGTGGATGTTTATTTGCCGCTGGGAACTGATCCCAAAGTTCTGATTGGCCAAAAGGTCATCGCCGGCGAAACCATTCTGGCTGAAATCGGCCAACAACAACTTATTGAAGGTATTGCGCATTGAACGATGATGCGCGGATAGGCCCGAAATCGGCCGAGGACGAAGTTCCGCAGACAGGACGTAGGCCCAAGGGGTTGGCGCTGAGGGCGGTTGTTCCCAATGCGATCACTGCGGCGGCACTGTGTGCGGGATTGACCGGAATACGTTTTGCCATTTCCGGTGATTGGCCAGAGGCAATTTACGCTGTGATTTTGGCTGGAGTGCTTGACGGCATCGACGGACGAATTGCGCGCCTGCTGAAAGCGCAATCTCGGTTCGGGGCAGAATTGGACAGTTTGGCGGATTCCTTGTCCTTCGGGATGGCGCCGGCACTGATCCTATATCTGTGGACTTTACAGGAAATACCCCGGGTCGGTTGGTTTGCTTCGCTGGCATTCGCAATCTGTTGTGCGCTGCGATTGGCGCGGTTCAACGCGCAGATCGATACCGATGAACAGCCGCATAAATCCGCCGGTTTCCTAACCGGCGTGCCCGCGCCGGTTGCTGCGGGGTTGGTGTTTTTGCCATTCTACCTTTGGATGGCGACCGGATATGAAGAATTCCGCAATCCGGTGGCGATGGGGGTCTGGATGGCGGTGATCGCTTTCCTGATGATCTCCAACGTAGCCACGCTGAGTTGGACTTCGCTCAGGCCGCGCCGGGCCGTGCGGTTGGAGTTAATCGCTCTGGTCGGGATAGTGTTTGCAGCCTTGCTGCTGGAACCCTGGTGGACGCTAGCGGTCATTTCTGCCGGTTATATGGCCATGATGCCATTCGGGATGATCAAATATGGCCGGATCAAGCGGCAACGCATAATTGCAGCGCGCGCCGCCGAGCCATCTGATGGGGGCCAGTTGCCCGATTGACCGAACGCATCTGGAAGGATGGCTGCGCCAGCGAACGTTCGATTTGTTCCATCTTGAACATTATAGAATTGTACTGCGCCCCAGATGCGACCCGGACGCTTAGTTCACGGTAGGCGCGGAACCCGCGAATACTGCTGTCTGCCAGGACGATGATACCGGCAATTGCGGCGACAGCGAACAAGGTGACAATCAGAAAACCAACCAGCGTAAAGTCCAGCATCGCAATAACTTTCTATCCTGATCCACATTCGCAACTTTAAAACTCGGTTGACAGACTGTGGATAATAGGTGGAAAACTCACTCGACCGGGTATTGTTCCCGATATGATCTATGTTCCTCATATGTTCCGCGGTGTCAAGCGCATTTTCCGGCCCATTGTCATTTTATTGCACATTACAGGGTGGCAATTTTTTCGGCCGCCAGCTAAAGCGCCCCGTCCGCCGCGAATCCTTGTGTATTTACATGAGGTCAAAGCGGGCAAATTCACATGGAAAGCGCCATTCACCGGTGCCTGACGCGGGATCTCCGCATTGGGTTCCAGCTTTCCAGAGGAACAACCGGAAGGAATTATCTTATGGCGGCACCTACCGTCTCGATGCAGCAATTGATTGAAGCCGGATCGCACTTCGGCCACCAGACCCACCGCTGGAACCCACGCATGAAGCCGTATATTTTCGGCGCGCGTAACGGTGTTCACATTATCGATTTGTCGCAGACCGTGCCTTTGTTTGCACGTGCACTGGATTTCGTCACATCGACCGCTCGTTCAGGTGGCAAGGTACTGTTCGTCGGTACCAAGCGGCAGGCGCAAGAGCCGATTGCCGAAGCGGCCCGCCGTTCAGGCCAGCACTTCGTCAACCACCGCTGGTTGGGCGGAATGCTGACCAACTGGAAAACCATTTCCGGTTCGATCAAGCGTCTCAAGACCCTCGAAGAACAGCTTTCGGGCGAAATCTCGGGTCTTACCAAGAAGGAAATCCTTCAGTTAACGCGCGAGCGTGACAAGCTGGAGCTCTCCCTCGGCGGTATCCGTGATATGGGCGGCATTCCAGAAGTGATGTTCGTGGTCGACGCGAACAAGGAAGAACTCGCCATTAAGGAAGCCAACGTCCTTGGTATTCCCGTGATTGCGATCCTCGACACCAATGTTGATCCGTCAGGCATTTCATTCCCGATCCCGGGTAACGACGATGCCAGCCGCGCTGTGCGCCTGTATTGTGATGCGATTGCGGATGCAGTCTTGGCCGGCAAGGGCGGCGCAGTTGCCGATTCCGGCGTTGATATCGGCGCGATGGCTGAACCACCTGCGGAAGTGACAGCAGAAGTAACTGCTTAAACCTTTCCCCGGTTTGGCCAATATCTGGCCATAATCGGTTACGTAACAAATGCGAATTAGGGCGCTGGACCAGTCACGAATTGACGGTCTGGCGCTCGAAACTTTTCAAAAGGATACATCTGATGGCTGCTTATACTGCCGCTGACGTAAAGGCACTGCGCGACAAAACTGGCGCGGGCATGATGGATTGCAAGAAGGCACTGGACGAGTCCAATGGCGATGTCGAAGCAGCGGTTGACGCACTTCGTGCCAAGGGTCTTGCCGCTGCACAGAAGAAATCAAGCCGCACTGCGGCCGAAGGTCTGGTCGGCGTTGCCGTTTCCGGCACCACCGGTGTTGCCGTGGAAGTGAATTCCGAGACTGATTTCGTCGCCAAGAACGAACAGTTCCAGGATTTCGTTCGCAAGACGACAGAAGCTGCGCTTGGCGTTTCCGGCGATGATGTTGATGCGCTCAAGAGCGCTGCCTATCCCGGCGGCGGCACAGTGGCTGATAAACTGACCGATAACGTCGCGACCATTGGTGAAAACCAGCAGGTTCGCCGGATGAAGAGCGTTGCCGTGTCAAAGGGCATCGTAGTTCCCTATGTGCACAATGCAGCCGCTACCAACCTCGGCAAAATCGGTGTTCTGGTTGCGCTGGAAAGCGCAGCGGGCGCCGATGTGCTCGAAGCGCTTGGCAAACAGCTGGCCATGCATATCGCAGCTGCATTCCCGCAGGCACTCAACGCTGATGGCCTCGACGCCGATCTGATCGAACGCGAGCGTTCAATCGCGGCGGAAAAGGCTGCTGAAAGCGGCAAGCCTGCCGAAGTTCAGGCAAAGATGGTCGAAGGTGCAATCAAGAAGTTCGCCAAGGAAAACGCGCTGCTCAGCCAGGTGTTCGTGATGGACAACAAGACCGCCATCGCTGACGTGGTTGCCAAAGCCGGCAAGGATGCTGGGACCGCGATCACTTTGACGGACTATGTCCGCTTCCAGCTGGGTGAAGGCATCGAGAAGGAAGAAAGCGATTTCGCCGCTGAGGTTGCTGCAGCCGTTAAGGGCTAAGCCGAAACCAAGCGATTTTTAACGAGTACAGGCGGGCAGGGTGGCATGGTCACTCTGCCCGTTTTGCTGTGTCCTGAACTCAAGCTTGCCCCGCGCAAACTGGATCGGAATAAGAGCATCGCAGGCAATGGGGAATAGGTATACTGTCCCCCAATTCGTTGCGCGTCTGAGATGTCGCCATAAAGGAGCTTCCCAGCTTCGACGATCTCACGTTTTGAGTAGTTGCAGCTAGCGGAGTCGGTCATGTTCTGTCGTGAACCATTGGTCTGAGTATATCTTGGACTTATCATGACAACTCCAGCTTGGGTATGGCTCGTATCTTACTGTTAAAACTATCCCATTTATCAATCTCAAAACCGAACTACTCCCCCCGCAACTCCACCAGCCAGATCGTCGGCTGGGTAAACAGCCGCAGTGGGATCAGGCTGGTGCCGAGGCCTGCGCCGACGACCAGAACCTTGCCATTTTCGTCGATCCGGCCGCAGGCGTAGCGGTCGCCGTAATCGGACATTGTCGCGGGGGAGCCGCCCCAGGGGTAGGCGATCTGGCCGCAATGGGTGTGTCCGGCCAGCATTAGCGGGACCGAGCGCGGCATTCTTGGAAACGGATCGGGGCTATGGCTGAGCACGATCCGCGCGCCGGAAAATCTGTCCATCGCCGCTAGCGTGGCCCTTACATTGGCGCGGTGGGTGTAGGCATCGTCCAGCCCGCCGATCACTAGCGGACCGGCCTGAACCGCCTCGTTTGCCAGCAGAGTAATACCATTTGCCTGCAATTCGCGGGTCAGGCCCGGCATATCGAACCAGTGGTCATGATTGCCCGGCACCATGAAGGTGCCGAGGCGTGATTGCAGCTTGCCCAGCGGCGCAACGATCTGCTCCGGCGTATAAATATGGGTGGCGGTGCGCTTGTCGCTCACCAGATCACCGGCGATCGCGACCAGATCGGGCCGAAGCGCGTTTATCTGCGCGACGATTTCCGCGACTCGTTCGGGCGGCATATCCGGCCCGGCCATGTGGATATCGCTGATGAGGGCAATGCGGATCGGCGGTGAGCCTGCTGGCAATCCTGTGACCGCGAGGCTGGTGCGCTCAACCGAGGGGCGCCCCATCGTGTCGGCCCACGCTTTGCCGCAGCCAAGCGCAAGCATCAGCATGACGGCGGCCGCGACAGAGCGTTTGTGAAATCGCTGCCGCTTGATTTGCTCCACAGGCTTTCCCTTTGCGCAGTAATGCCCATACGGCTAAGGACTGCCGCACGCCTTGCATTGAACCGGATCGACCTACGCTATGACCTTGCCCAAACTCAACCGCATCCTGCTGAAACTCTCGGGCGAGGTTCTGATGGGATCGCAGGAATATGGCATTGATCCCGCCTATGTTTCGCGGCTGGCTGAAGAAGTGAAAGCGGCCAAGGAAACCGGGCTGGAGGTTTGTCTGGTGATCGGCGGCGGAAATATTTTTCGCGGCGTGGCGGGGGCGGCCAGGGGCCTGGACCGGACCACTGGCGATTACATGGGTATGCTCGCAACGATAATGAATGCGCTGGCGATGCAAAATGCGCTCGAGCAAATCGGTGTGCCGACGCGGGTGCAATCGGCCATTCCGATGTCCACGGTTTGCGAGCCGTA